>Ga0208821_1000006_pt1 | contig 210688 bp, 169 predicted proteins | sample June2015DPH_20_5_FD_184720 | JGI IMG/M metagenome (GOLD analysis project Ga0208821, IMG submission 184720) | Peatland microbial communities from SPRUCE experiment site at the Marcell Experimental Forest, Minnesota, USA - June2015DPH_20_40... | ecosystem: Environmental > Terrestrial > Soil >...
CATCAATTTATTTCTGATTCCGCTGTGGCTGCTTTCGGGAGCGCTCTTCCCTCTTTCCGGCGCATCGGGATGGATTCGCTGGCTCATGTACGCCAATCCGCTGACCTACGGCGTCGAGGCGTTGCGCACGCTGATGTATCCCGAAGCGCCCAGCGCATTCTCGCTAACCGCGTCCATTTTGACGCTGGTGCTGTTTGCGCTATTCATGTTCGGCTTAGCATTCGCGCTAGCGAATAGGCGCACGACGAAGCCGGCAGCGTAAGAAAAGTCGTCGGTCGATGGTCGTTAGTCGTTGACATTCTACAATTCAGACGAGTGGCACGAAGCCGTAATAGGCAACAACGCGCGAACGCCTAACGACCAACGACTAACGACGCATTTATGCCCTTAGATATTCTCGCCCTAGCCGCGCATCGCGACGACGTGGAACAAACCTGCGCCGGCACTCTGCTCAAGATGGCCGAACGCGGATACCGCACCGGCATCCTCGATCTCACACAAGGTGAGATGGGGACACGCGGTACCGCCGAAGACCGCGCCCGCGAAGCGGCGGAGGCGGCGCGCATCCTGAAAGTCGCCTGGCGCCACGCGCTCGATATTCCCGACGGCCGGGTCGAAAATACCTGGGAAAATCGCTTGCAGGTCGTCCGTGTACTTCGCGAGCAGCGGCCGCGGGTGCTGATTCTTCCCTACTGGGAGGGCCGCCATCCCGATCACTACACTGCCTCGGTGCTGGGATATGAAGCTAGCTTTCTGGCGGGACTGGCAAAATTGGATACGGGCAAGGATTCCTTGGATATGGGCAAGGATTTGAAGGGGCACGGCTTCAGCCGTGCCGGTGACGCCTCCCATGAATCCGGGGCTTTAGCCCCTGCGCCGCATCGTCCCTTCAAGATCATCTACGCCAGCCTCTACCGCGACGTGCGCCCAACGTTTGTCGTGGACATCACCGACCAGTTCGAAACGCGCCTCGCAGCGCTGATGGCCTACAAGTCTCAGTTCACCGATCAGCACGCCGGCAGCGGAATCTTCCCGGCGCACAAGGAGATACGGGCGCGGATTGAATCCATGGCCCGCTATTACGGCCTGCTCGGCGGCGTCACCTACGCTGAGCCGTTTGTCCAGAAGGAAGTCGGGCTGGTGGAGGATGTGCTGGCGATTCCGGTGAAATCGATTTGAGGCGAATCGCCGGATATTCGGCGCGAACAACTTACCTCTATGCGGGCGCAGCGATACAATTCGAGGGAATCAGTTCTGAAAAAGGAGATCCCTAGCAGTAATGAAGACTAAGTTCAGTCTTGTCCTTCTAAGTGTTTGCATGATCTCGGGGAACGTCGCGGCATTCGGACAAAAGCTTTACCCCGTTCAGGGTCCACTGGCGTCGCTGACGACACCGCCGGTATTTTCCGGCCAAGTCAGGAGACCAGTGTTTTCAGTAGGGGGACTGCCCAAGCTGCTGAAATCCTGGACCGTCGCCAATGGAGAGGTGCTTCCGGGGAAGTGTGCTTTGGTGAAAGCGTCTTCCGTGAACACAAAGACACCGGGAACGCCGGACAGCTACCCGCCGCAGCCTAATCTCGCATTCGCCTGGGATGCCGTCTACGGGCAAGGATATTTTTCCGCCCATATTCTCGGCGGGAAAATTTGGCAGGGAGTCTTCACTGGAAATCAAGGAACCGTTCTCCAGGTGGAGATACTGGATGGGCAACATGGCGCGGCGGTAGACAATAAGGGCAACATTTACAAAGTGGTGTGGTAGCGGTGTCGGCGGTTCGGCAGGTCACTTCTCGAAAAGCGCAAAAGTGGCGCACCCTCAGTCATTTCGGTCAATGTTCAAAGGCAAACCCGCGTTGTACTTCCCCGTCAATGTGGCCCGCCCCCTCACCAGATAAACGGTATCAGGCGGTAGTGAACGCGGGCGGCGTACTCCGGGTAGCCGGCGAGACTGCGTTGGAGTTCGCGGTCTTCCATTGCCGTCCGAAAAACGAAAGCGCCTAAGAAAACTGCCGAACCGGCCAAGCCGGCCCAGGAACCGAGCACTAACGCAGTCGCGGGCAGGTAGATCAGCAGCGAGGCATAAAGCGGATGGCGGACGATGGCGTAGGGTCCGGTGGAAACGACTGTGTGTCCGCGCTCGGTTTGGATGCGCACGACCGCCGCGAGAAATGGGTTCTCGCGAAAAACGCGGCCGATCATCCAGAATGACAAGACGATCATGGCCGCGCCCACGCATTGCAGCCAAACCGGCATGACGGACCAGCGGAAGCGGACAGCATCCAGGCCCATCAGGACGAGCCAGCCGCACCAGACAACCGTCATAAGCAGGATAAAGAATTTGTCCCAGAACGGCTGGCCTTTTTGCACTGGCGATTTGAGGCGCTCGGCCAGAAGCGCGGGGTCGCGCCGCGCCAACCAAAGCGTGAGCCAGAAAGCTCCGGTGATAAACAGAATGAGATAGGCCCACGCAGCCGGCCAGCGGAGGGTCCCCGCGGCGCTAAAGAGCAGGACCGAGAAAAACAGGACCTCCGACCCAAGAATTACGCAGACCTTGATGACCATAGGCTCCGCCGGGTGCCCCACACATTCGCTCTTGCGAATGTGTGGGCAAGGGCCGCGCGACGGTGGCGGCTGACTGTTCACTCTATGCGCAAAACCCACTCATCGCAAAGTGCGCGATGAGTGGGGCACCCGGCGTCATGGCAAGGGCTACCAGACACGCATCAACCGCATTCTGCGTGTGGTGATGGAAAGTCAGCCGTCGCGGTCGGCTCATCGGTAAGACTTTTTCTATCGCTTTCGTTCTCGAGAAACGACGGGTGGCCCATTCAAGCCCGGTTTTGGCTTGAGTGGGGCAGTTCTACTGTGACGGAGTCTTCCTGCCGCTCTTTCATGTTCTCGTGTCGTCTATTCCGACTCGATCTCCGCCGCAAAATCCCCACTCTAAATTTCGCAAAGGACGGGGGCTGGCCCACCCTTTCCAACGTTCTAACTCCGGGGTGCCCCGCTCCTGTCGCGTTTTTTGCGACGGGGCGGGGATGTTGACTTTCTCAATCGCGAAGAATCGTGGGGAACTCATCGACTGGGGGCTGGCCCACCCTTTCCAGCATTCTAAACTCCGCGGGTGCCCCGCTCCTGTCGCGTTTTCCGCGACGGGGCGGGGATGTTGACTTCCTCAATCGCGAAGAACCGTGGGGAACTTGTCGACCGCCAATTTTTCATCACATCCAGCCTGTGTGCGCCATCACAGACTTCCAACTGCCCGTCGGCGACAATGGAGATCGACCTGTGTGTCAGGCCCGCGGTGTGCCCGTCACCAAGACGCTCCTCGAAGCTGCCCCAGCTCCACTAGTCGGCGCTCTTTGACAACACGAAGTTGAGGCAGTCAGCTGTCAAGCCCCTCGCGCCGAAAATCCTGCGAGGAAGCCAAACAAGCTAACTCCTTATTCCGGAATATTTTACATATAACTCCTTTAAAATCAAAGATTTGAAAGGAATTTCCCGCCAAATCTATGATTCTAAAGGGCCGTGATATAAAAAAATTGCGACGCCGGATAGTACCTTCGGAGTAAACAAGCCGTACCCAAAGTGAGGACAGTCGAGCTAAGTCCTTATTCTGGAATACTTTGACAATAAGCCCTTTGCTCTCAAACCTTTAGAGGTAGGCGTCCCTAACCCCATCATTCCAGAGACCATAAGAAGGGGGTGGGGGGGTAGGGGGGGTGGGGGGTACAAACCAACACTCATCCTGTTCAACATCGCAGGCCAAAATGAGCAGCGTAGAAAATGAACCGGGAATCCTGGTCCTCGCCCCTGTGCGAAATTCACGCCGTATAATGATCGGTTCCTTATATCCGTCGACGCGCTTCACTTTTCCCTCTCGCATCCAGCGCCCGACGCACAGGAGATCATCATGGCCACTCTTACCGAAGTCCCGGCTCAAATGAAGTTCCGCACCGAATCCGACAGCATGGGCAAGATCGAAGTCCCGGCGAATGTTTACTGGGGAGCGCAAACGCAGCGCTCGCTGCTGCATTTCAATATTGGACGCGACACCATGCCTCCGGAGCTGATTCACGCCTTCGGCACGCTCAAGAAGGCTTGCGCGCTGGTGAATCAGGACCTGGGCAAACTCCCCTCCGACAAAGCGAAGCTCATCGTTCAGGCCGCCGACGAGGTCATTGCCGGGAAGCTGGATGACCAGTTCCCGCTGCGCATTTGGCAGACGGGCAGCGGCACGCAGACCAACATGAACGTGAATGAGGTCATCTCGAATCGCGCCATTGAAATTGCCGGTGGAGAAATGGGATCGAAGAAGCCGGTGCATCCGAACGATGACGTCAACATGTCGCAGTCGTCGAACGACACGTTTCCGGCGGCGATGCATATCGCGGCGGCGGACCGGGTGAAGAATGCGCTGATTCCGGCGATTAAGACTGTGCGCGATGCGATTGCGGCCAAGGCTAAGGAATTTGACAGCGTGGTGAAGATTGGGCGCACTCATTTACAAGATGCTGTTCCGTTGACCATTGGACAGGAATTTGGCGGCTGGGCCAGTTTGCTCGATCGCGACATCAAGCGGCTGGAGTTGACGCTCGACGGGCTTTACGATCTGGCTATCGGCGGGACTGCGGTGGGCACGGGGCTGAACACGCATCCGGAATTTGCCGAGCGCGCCGCTGCGAAGATTGCCGAACTTACGGGACTTCCCTTCCGCTCCCATCCTAATAAGTTCGCCGCACTTTCGGCGCACGATGAGATCGTGTTTGCGCAGGGCGCTATGGAAACTTTGGCCGCTTCGCTGATGAAGATCTCAAACGATATTCGCTGGCTGGCTTCCGGTCCGCGGTGCGGTCTCGGCGAACTGTCGATCCCCGAGAATGAGCCGGGATCGTCGATCATGCCGGGCAAGGTGAATCCTACGCAATGCGAAGCGATGACGATGGTCTGCGTGCAGGTTCACGGGGCGACGGCTGCGGTGGGATTCGGCGGATCGCAGGGCAACTTTGAGCTCAACGTGTTCAAGCCGGTGATCATCTACAACTTCCTGCACTCGGTCACGCTCGTCACCGACGCCTGCCACGGCTACGTGGAGTACATGCTCAAGGGCATTGAAGTCGATCGCGCCAAAGTGGGCTGGTACGTGAAGAATTCGCTCATGCTGGTCACGGCGCTGGCTCCGAAAGTGGGATACGACAAGGCGGCGCAGATTGCGCACACGGCGCACGTCGAGCACAGCAGCCTGCGCGAGGCGGCGTTGAAGCTGGGATATCTCACGGGTGAGGAATTTGATCAGCTGGTCAAGCCGGAGAAGATGACGCATCCGTAACTGCATCGGGTCATCGGGTGATCGGGCCTAGCTCCTCTTCAAGAACAGCGCGCCCAGCGGCGGCAATGTCAAGCGCAACGAATACGGCCGTCCATGCACGCTTTGGGGGAGGGCCTCGGCGCCTCCCATGTTGCCCATCCCGCTGCCGCCGTATTCGTGAGCGTCGCTGTTGAGAAGTTCTTTCCAGTAACCGCCGGTCGGCACGCCCACCATGTATCCCAGCCTGGGCACGGGCGTGAAATTGCAGGCGATGAGTATGGGGTTCTCGTCGGCCTTGCCTTTGCGCAGCAGCGAGATGACGCTCATCGGCGCGTCGTTGCAGTCCACCCATTCAAAACCTTTGGGATCGTTATCGAACCAGTGCAGCGAAGATTCGACGCGATAGAGGCGGTTGAGTTGCTCGACCCAGTTCATAAGGCCGCGATGCACTGGATATACCAGCACGTCCCAATCGAGGCTGCGATCGTGCGACCACTCGCTAACCTGGCCGAACTCGCAGCCCATAAAGATCAGTTTTTTGCCGGGCTGGGCAAACATGTAGGCAAAGAGCAAACGCAGGTTGGCAAATCTTTGCCACTCGTCGCCGGGCATTTTGCCGATCAGGGAACCTTTTCCGTGCACAACCTCGTCGTGGCTCAGTGGCAGGACGAAATTCTCGTGGAACGAATAGAGCATGCGAAAGGTTAATTTGTTGTGGTGATACTGGCGATGGATCGGGTCCTGGCTGAAGTACTGGAGCGTGTCGTGCATCCAGCCCATATCCCACTTCAAGCCGAAGCCCAGACCTCCGAGATGGGTTGGCCGCGAAACCATGGCGTAGGAGGTGGACTCTTCGGCGTAGGTTTGAATGTCGGGGTGCTCTTTGTAGGCTTCGTGGTTGAATTGGCGCAGGAAGTCGATGGCTTCCAGGTTCTCGCGTCCTCCGTACTTGTTGGGAATCCATTCGCCCTCCTTGCGCGAGTAGTCGAGATAGAGCATGGAAGCGACGGCGTCCACGCGCAGGCCGTCGGCATGATATTTGTCCAGCCAGAACATGGCGCTTGACATCAGGAAGCTGCGCACTTCGGTGCGGCCGTAGTTGAAGATGAACGTCTTCCAGTCGGGATGGAACCCCTGGCGTGAGTCGGAATGCTCGAACAGGTGGGTGCCATCGAAGAAGGCGAGGCCGTGGCCGTCGGACGGAAAGTGGGACGGGACCCAGTCGAGAATGACCGCGATGCCGTGCTGGTGCAGGTAGTCCACGAAGTACATGAACTCCTGCGGCGTGCCGTAACGCGCGGTGGGAGAGAAGTAGCCCGTCGTCTGATATCCCCAGGAACCATAGAAGGGATGCTCCATGATCGGGAGGAGTTCGACGTGGGTGAATCCCAGCTTATTGACGTGGTCGGCGAGGCGGGGCGCGATCTCGCGATAGGTGAGCGAACGGTTGTCCTCTTCGGGGACGCGCATCCAGGATCCGAGATGAACCTCGTAGATCGATATGGGCGCGTGCAGCGAGTTGGCGGCTGCGCGCTTTTCAAGAAAGGCCGCGTCGTTCCAGGTGTAGTCGAGATCCCAGACTATGGAAGCCGTGTGCGGCGGTTGCTCAGCGAAAAGTCCCACCGGATCGGTCTTTTCAATCTGGTAACCGAGTTGGGTGGAGTGGATGTGGAACTTGTACAACGTGCCCTTGTCGACTCCGGGGATGAAGCCTTCCCAGATTCCCGAGGTGCCGCGAGCCTGGAGCGGATGGGATTGCGGGTTCCATCCATTGAAGTCTCCGACCACAGACACCTCGCGGGCGTTAGGAGCCCAGACGCTGAAGAGGGTACCCTTGGTTCCATTGGATTCGACAGGGTGCGCGCCCATCTTCTCGTAAATGCGATAGTGGGTGCCTTCGTTGAATAAATAAAAATCTTCGGCGGTCAGCAGGGAAACGTCGTAGCGGACCGGGGATAGTTCCTGAGTTGTAGTTTTCGGCGTCATGGTTTCGCTTCGGCTCTAGTGTATGCCAATTCGAAGTGGAGGGACGGGCGTCTCGCCCGTCCTTGGGCGGCGGGGCGGCCGGGCGGGGACGCCCGGCTCTCCACTAACGATTTCTCTCCTTTTGCGCTTCGCGCTTTTCGCGTGCCCAGCCTTCTTTCACGCTTTGTCGCGCACGCCCGAGCGCCAGCGCATCCGCCGGAACATCTTCCGTGATGCAGCTTGCGGCCGCGACGTAGGCACCGCGTCCAATCTTTACCGGCGCCACCAGCGTCGAGTCGCTGCCGATGAACGCGCCGTCTTCGATGACCGTCTGGTGCTTGTTCACGCCGTCGTAGTTGCAGGTGATGGTACCCGCGCCTATGTTGACGTCTTCTCCGATTTCCGCGTCGCCCAGATAGCTGAGGTGATTCGCCTTCGAACCCTTGCCCATCTTGATTTTCTTGGTCTCAACGAAGTTCCCTACGTGCGCGCCTTCGCCCACGTCACTTCCAGGGCGCAGATGAGAGTACGGTCCAAGCACAGCTCCCGCGCCCACGCGCGAGTCTTCCATGATCGTGCCCGGCCTCACCGTGACCCGCTCGCCAATGAGTGAATTCGTGATCACACTGTAGGAGCGGATGCGGCAATCGGCGCCTATCTTTGTGTAGCCCAGCAACTGAACGAAGGGCTCAATCACGGTGTCGGCGCCAACTTCCACGTCGCTGTCAATCACGCAGGTGTGCGGATAAAAAATCGTCACGCCTTGTTCCAGCAGTTCGCGGCACTTCGCCAGCCGCAGCCGCGCATCCAGAACGATCGTCTCCGCTCGCGTGTTGCTGCCCAGCACTTCGCCGGCATCCGAGGTCTTGATCGCGACTACCTTCTGGCGCGCCCGCTGAAACACTCTCGCCATATCGGTGAGGTAGTATTCGCCGTGCGGGTTCGCGGTTGAAAGACGGTCAATATGCTGGTACAAGGCGGGTGCATCGAAGGCATAGAAGCCGGAATTGATCTCGCGGATTTTCTTCTGCTGCGGGGTTGCGGACTTTTCTTCCACAATCGCCTGCACTTCGTCTCGTCCCTCTGCTCGTCCCCCGGCGCCTTGGCGAATCACTCGCCCATATCCATAAGGATCGTCGAGATCGGCGCTGAGCACGGTCATGGCCGCTTTCTGAGCGGTATGGAAGTCGCTGAGCTTCCTGATGGTTTCGGCGGTAATCAGAGGAGCGTCCCCGGAAAGCACAATGACATGGTCGTATTTATTACCGGCGGGTTTATTGCCCGCGAGCGCTTCGCGCGCCACCATGATGGCGTGTCCGGTGCCACGTTGTTCGGCTTGCAGCACGAAGTTCACGCCCGTTCCGGCAACCGCTTCACGCACGCGCTCCGCCTCATGGCCGATGATCACGAAGATGTCGCGCGCGGGCACGACCTTTTTCGCTGTTGCAATCACATGGGCCAGGATCGGCTTGCCGCCGACTTCATGCAGAACCTTGGGGTGTTTCGATTTGAGCCGCGTGCCCTTGCCGGCTGCCATGATCGCGATAGCGATACGTGGGCGCTGCGGACTTGAGCGGGAAGATTTCGACTTGGTCTCTAACGGTTTTGCCATGCTCAGACAATATACCGCGAACTCAATTGTAGAGACGCGGCTTGCCGCGTCTCAGACTGCTGACAACCTCACTTGCTGGTGGAGAGCCGGGCGCCTCCGCCCGGCAGCCCAGCTGGACGGGCGAGACGCCCGTCGCTCCACATCAACTCCGAATCGTCTGCCGGTCCGGGGCTTGTGCCATTAGCGCCATCAGGTCGTGCGCGACGCGGTCGGTGGCGTGCCGGGCCACCGCGCCCTCTTCCAGATACTCTCCCAGCACCGGGCACACGCCCAGCGCCTCGATCGCTTCCAGATCCACCACGACATGCGAAGCTCCCTCAAGAGCGTATTTGGCTTTCATCTCTGGCGATGCCATCTTACGATTGATCAGGGCGTAGTCAAACAATCGGACGCCAGCATGGCCGTTGAGTGCGCGGATGTGATCCGCCGCTGTTAAACTAAGACTTTCATTCGCCTGTGTCATCAAGTTGCAAACGAATACCTTAATCGCAGGCGATTCCAGAATCGCCTCGGGGATTCCACGCACCAGTAGGTTGGGAATCAGGCTGGTGAAGAGCGAACCGGGGCCGATGGTGATCAGGTCGGCGCTGGCGATCGCCTCCAGCGTCTGAGGCAGCGGCTCAACGTCAGGAGGCACCAGGAAGAGTTCCCGAATCTTGCCCTTGCTCGCCGTGATCCGCGTCTCGCCGCGCACCCGCGTCCCGTCTTCGAGTAACGCTTCCAGTTCCACGCTCGACATGGTCGCCGGATAGATATGGCCGCGCGTGAGTAGAATTTCCGAAGAAAGCCGCACCGCTTCCGCAAAGTCTCCGGTGATCGAAGTCAACGCCGCCAGAAAAAGATTTCCGAAGCTGTGGCCTTCCAGTCCTGATCCCTTCTGAAAGCGGTGCTGGAACAGCCTCGAGAGCAGGGCTTCATCTTCGGAGAGGGCGACGATGCAATTGCGCACATCGCCCGGCGGAAGCATATTGAACTCTTTGCGCAGACGGCCGCTTGATCCGCCATCATCGCTCACCGTCACCACGCCACACAATTCGCGAATGGTCGGCTGACCGGAGGGGGCGAGCGCCGGCGTCATGACGTAACGCTTCAGCCCCTTCAGCAGCGTAGATAGGCCGGTGCCGCCGCCGATCGCTACCACGCGCAGTTCGACGCCAGCCTTGCCGGAGTCGGATGAGTTCGTGCGCAAGTGGGGAAGCATACAGCCTCAGTTGCAGCTAAGTGCGGACAGTTAGTACGCGCTCGCTTCTTCTTCCCGCGGCTCAGATTCTTCAGCGCCCGGATCCGGATACAGTAGTTCGGTGAAGCGCGGATCTTCCGCCAGATTCTGGAAGTCGGTGTCGTTCCGCGCCTGGAAGCGCAGCGCGGGTTTCGCCTGAATCGCCTCGCCGAGCGCCCTGAGCGATTCTTCGACGTGACCGGTCAGGCAATGCAACGCGGCTAGACCGTACAGAACGTATTCCGACTTCGGATTCTGCTTCAAGAGCTTGTCGAGGTGTTCGCGCGCCGTCACGTAGTCCCCCGTGTTGATCAGCGACACGGCGTAGTCGTAATGCTCTTCCGCTGTTTTGAACTGCAACGCGAGTATTTCCAGGTGCTTGTCGCAGGTGAGGATATGTACCTGGGCCCGGTCGACCAGGGACTTGTTCGGCCCGCTCAGTACTTTCTGCAGGTGGCCTTTGGCCTTCTCGAACTTGTGCTCCTGCAACGCGCGAAGCCCCGACTCGTAGCTCTGCACCGCCTGTGTGTGTCGTGGATCTTCGGTCACTTGTTTCTTGGAGGTTACCTTCAGTGCCATCAAACCGCCTTCAGTTCGAAATTTAGTTCAGAATTGAAATCGAAAGCTTGAAATCGAAAGTTCGAAATTGCGAGCGCGCTCTCAATTCATGCTGGCCGCTGTCGCCAGATCGACCAGCTTCCAGTCACCCTTGATGATTCCTGCGCGAATCTGCAGCGCCGTCTTGCCCTGCTTGTGCATGGTGTAAGTGTAATAAAGCTCTTTGAGGCAGGTTCCGCACTGCGCGCCGTGTGTGCCGGAAAAGCAGCTGTGCAGGCTGTTGTGTCCCATGCCGCGGTCGCAGTAGCAGTAACACGGCTGCTGGTAGATGACCTTCGGAATCTTCGCCGCCAGTTCATAGGCATGCGTCTGATACGGAAACTGCGCGTTATTGCCCCAAAGCTGATCTTTGGTCAGAATCGGCGGAAGGTCGGTGCCCGCGGCCGGAGGAGCGACGTTGAAATGCGGAACTCCCTGATCGGCTTCGGACTGAAGCCACGGCGCCGATACCATCGTGACCAGCAAAAACAGCACCGCCGACGCGAAAATCCGCGCACGCATGGCAATTGACCTCAACTTTATATTTTACCTGAAGGCGCGGGATTGGGGATTACCGGGCGGGGTCCAGGGGCACTACAGGGAAGGCTAGTCACTCCAAACAGAGTTCAACGACTTCACGAAGGCGTTTCATGAGAGTGTCGAGGTTCTTGGCCTGGGTATGGCAGCCCTGTAGGACGGGGATGATCCCGACGTAATAGCCGTCTTCGTCTCGCTCGATGACAACTCTGAATTTTCGCTGAGCTTTCGTCAGACGATTTTATCACCCGTCTCCCGCTGCGGAGTGAGACGGGGCAAGCCCCGTCTCTACGCTAAGGTTGTATCCGCAATCCGCATTACCCCAGCTTCTCAAAGAACAAACAGATCGTTTCAACCCCGTGATAGAAATTCGGAATGTGGAACTTCTCATTCGGGGCATGCAAGTTGTCGTCGGGAAGGCCGAAGCCCATCATGACGGATGGAATCTTCAGCACGTCCTGGAAGTCGGTCACGATCGGAATCGAGCCGCCTGAGCGAATAAACACGGTGTCTTTCTTGAACGTGTCATGCAGCGCCTCGGTCGCCGCTTTGATGAAACGGTTGTCGGTGCCGACCACGCACGCCGGCCCTTTGCTCCAGACTTTGATTTTCGTCTCAATGCCCTTGGGCGTGAGTTTCTTGACGAACGCCGTATAGCGCTTGAGGATGTCGTCCGGATCCTGGTTGGGCACGAGGCGCATGGAAACTTTTGCCGACGCCTTTGCTGGAATCACCGTCTTCGCCCCCGGAGCCACAAACCCACCCGGCATGCCATGCACTTCGAGCGTCGGGCGGGCCCACGTCCGGTAGAGCACGGAATATCCCGACTCGCCGGTCAGCACCTTGGAGCCGACTTCAGTTTTGCGATAATGCTCTTCATTGAAAGGCAGCCGCTTCCAGGCCTTCAGTTCGTCTTTGCTGGGCGCTTTGACGTTCTTGTAAAAGCCCGGGATCAGTATCTTGCCTTTTGCATCTTTCAACTTGTCGATGATCTCAATCAGCCCAAAAAACGGATTCGGCGCCGCGCCGCCATAGATGCCGGAGTGCAGGTCGGTCTTTGCGCCGACCGCTTCAATCTCCGTGTACACCAGGCCGCGCAGGCCGACGCACAGAGTGGGAAGGCCGGGCGCGAACAGTTCCGTATCGCAGACCAGCGCGAAATCCGCTTTCAATTTTGCCTTCTGCTTGCGGACGTACTCGGCAATCGATTCGCCGCCCACTTCTTCTTCGCCTTCAAAAATAATCTTGACGTTGATGGGCAGCTTGCCCCCATGCGCCTGCATCAGGGACTCGAGCGCCTTCACTTCCATCCAGAGCTGGCCTTTGTCGTCGACCGCGCCGCGCGCGTAAATGTTGTTGTTGCGCTCGGTCGGCTCAAACGGCGGCGTCTTCCATTCGTCCACCGGATCGGGCGGCTGCACGTCATAATGTGCATACATCAAAACGGTTGGCTTGCCATGCGCGTGCAGCCAGTCGGCGTAGAGCAGGGGATGTCCCTGGGTGGGAATGATTTCGACATTGTCCATCCCGATGCGGCGCAGCTCAGCGGCCACAAATTCTGCCGCTTTCTGTACATCGCCTTTATGTTCGTCGAGCGTGCTGATGCTGGGGATGCGGAGAAGACTCTTCAGCTCGTCGAGAAAACGCGGCTGATTATTGCGGGCAAAATCGACTGCGGGGGAAGCCATAGCCTGGTGCCTTTCTGGCGCGCTGGGCGCGCATATTAAAATGACCGCCGAAAACGCTTCAGTATATACCCTGAATCCGGGCAGGTGCTCAGTGTCCGAGCAGCATTCAGCAGGGATCCGTCGCCTTTACCGCTGGCCGGCTACACAAGTGCGAGCTTGTGGTTTCATCTCCCAAAGATCAGTTGCGCAAGTTGCATTCCGCCAAGAACCTAAAACGCGATTGACAGCAACGCGCATCTCACAAACAATAGAATCTACAGTCCACATTCAACCGGAGACCCCCTTATGCCTGAAGGCGAACAACCGACCGTCTACTACCCCGAGGCGCAGAGCAACGTCGTCAAATGGATTCTTCTGGCGCTGGCCATTGTCTACGTCGGCGCATCGGCATTTTTTATTTACGATCAGCACAGCAAGCTCGAGAAGGTCACGCAAGATCAAACCGCGAGCCAAAAACAAATTGGCGATCTGACCAAGCGCATGCAGTCCGCCGAAGCCGATTCTGAGACCCTGGCCCAGCAACTGGGCATGACCAAGAAAGAATTGAAGACGCGTGCCGACGAGTTGCAGCATCAGCAACAAGTCGCGGCGGCGCGCATCGCAGCAGAGGCGGCAGAAGAGAAAAAAGATGTGAACGCCGTTGCCGGAGAAGTAGGAAACGTGAAGACCGACGTCGGCGGCGTGAAGACCGACGTAGCCGCCACCAAGGCGTCGCTCGAGGCGACCATCGCGAAACTGCAGGGCACCATTGGCGATCTCGGCGTGCAGAGCGGCCTGATCGCTAACACGCGCAGCGATCTGGAAGCCCTCAAACACAGAGGCGACCGCCAATACTACGAGTTCACGTTGTTGAAGGGAGCCAAGCCGCAGGCCTTCTCGACCGTGGCCTTGCAGCTCAAGAAGACCGATCCCAAACGCGGCAAGTACACGCTGAACGTCACCGCCGACGATAAAACCATCGAGAAAAAAGACAGAAACCAGAGCGAGCCGGTGCAGTTCTACACCGGACGCGATCACATGCTGTATGAACTCGTGGTCTGGACGGTGGATAAGAAGAAGATTACCGGCTACCTGAGCACGCCGAAGAATGCTCCGATACCGATCACCGCTACGCCGCAGTAGCGGCAACCACACACTTCGCGGATCAGTTCGTCTTTCAGCAGTTGCTCCCGGCAGCAATACTTGTCGGGCCTTGTGAGGACGTTGATGGCCCGAGCGTTGATGGTCGGAGTGTTTGGTCGTCGCGATCTACGGCTTCCAGACTCCCACATGCTCTACCAGCTCCTCTAATTTCGCTTTCTTCAGGATTTCGCCGACCGCCTGATGATCGATGTGCGGAGCGATCGGCGTTTCGCTTTGCGCGATTGCGTAGGCGGTCACAGCCACAATCGCCTCCCCTCCCTTGAAGTCCAGGGCATCGACTTTGTCGAGCGTGTCGCTCGATTTGTGATGGACCTCCATATACTTCGACATGTCCACCCACAAATCCAGCGCTGGAATTCCCTGCAACACGAACGGACCGTGGTCGGTGTTGTAGGTTGTCTCCAGCGAAAGATCGCCGCCGTCCAAATCTTTCAACAGGCCGTCGCTCCAGGGCTGCATCGCTTTTTGCAGGTCGTCGCGGCCTTCCACCTTCCATCCCTTCGGATGCCCGGCGCCGTTATCGGTATTCAGAACGGCGATGCACTTGTCCAACTCGGCCTGGTGTGTTTGCGTGTAGGCATACGATCCGAGCAACCCCTGTTCTTCGCCACCCCAAAGTGCCAGCCGGATGCTGCGCCGTGGCGCTTTCCCCAGAGACATCAGGGCGCGGCCGATTTCAAGGACGCTGATCGCACCGGTGCCGTTGTCCTGCGCGCCCGTGCCGAAGTCCCACGAGTCTAGGTGCGCTCCGATCAGAATCCACTCGTCCGGACTCTCGCTGCCCCGAATCTCCGCCACCACGTTATTGACGGTCGTCTCTCCCGACGTCTTGTTCTCGATCGTCAGTTGAATGTTGACGGGCCCGCGCTCCAGTTCTCGCTGAATGAGCTTGGAATCTTCCATACCGACTTCGGCTACCGGCAGCGGAAGCAACTTCGCACCCCACAGACCGTCGTGCGCATTCAAAACGTTGTTCTTCTCGCGATCGGGCGTGATCACGGCCAGCACGCCCGCCTTCTGAAATGCGGGCCACGCTGGCTCCAGCTTCGCCATAGCCTTCCCGTAGCCTTCCGCGTAGATCTTGCCCGTATCCAGAAAAACAATCTTTCCCCGCAGTTCGTGTTCCCGGGATCGCAATGAGTCCGGCTCCACGTCCGCAACCATCACCACCGTGCCTTGCACTCCGCCCGGCGGCGTTGATGGCGCCCACCCGAGCGATGCCAGGTTCAGCGGCCGCGACAAGGGCGCCAGCATCGCCCCGCTCGCCGTCCCTCGCTGCCAGCCTGCTGGAATCGTGAACGGTTCCAGCCGAACATTTTCGATCCCGTAGCTGCGAAACTTCGCCGCCGCCCATTCCGTCGAGCGAACATAGGCCGGCGAAGCCGTTAATCGCCCGCCGATGCCGTCCGCGAGTTCCCCTAGAGTTGTCATCGACGGCCCGTTGTAAATCGAAGCTGCCAGCCGGTCCGTCACCGGCTTCATTTCCGACGGCGGCTGCGACCACGCCAGCATCGGGATCACCCACCATACTGCCAATGCAACTGCACGACACAAATTCATCTTTCCTCCGTAAAAAAGACTTGCAATCCCGTTCGCTAAGCGAAGGGGCATTCTCTATGAACAACGCCTGCATTGCAAATCTAGCTGTTGCAAACCAGGACCTCCATCACTCTGCACTCCCTCGCTCCCGCTCTCATGCTAGACTCGCAGTGAGTCAACCAACCTTGCGGATGCGCATCCTCACCCGCTACATTCTGGGAGAAGTCGTCTCCCACGCCTTGATCGGCGCGGCGGTTTTCACTTTTGTTCTTTTCACCCGCGATCTCGGACGCATCCTCGAACTCGTGGTTCGCAACAGCGCGCCACTGCCGAGCGTGGCAGAAATCTTTTTCTACACCGTCCCGGTCGCGCTCACCTACACCATACCCATGGGCGTGCTCGTCGGCATCCTCATCGGACTCAGCCGTTTAGCCGCAGACAGCGAAATCACCGCCATGCGCGCCAGCGGACTGGGCGTGTGGTACTTCCTGCGGGTGATCTCAATCTTCGTGGTGGTAGCATGGCTGCTCGCGCTCGGTAACAGCGTCTATCTGGCGCCCCGCTCGCTCGCCGCCCTGGGAGGGCTCGAGGACAACCTCAAGTCTTCGCAGGCTTCTTTCGAAGTCCAACCTCGCGTGTTTTACGAGGGATTTCCGAAGATCATTCTTTACGTGCAAGACGTCAAGGCCATGTCCGGCGGAGCGCTGTGGAAAGGCGTTTTCCTCGCCGATTTGACAGACCCCGCCGCGCCCCGCATCAGCCTGGCGCGCGAGGGCCTACTCGTCAGCCAGGGGCCCGAGACTCTGGACTTGCATCTCATCAATGGTTCCACGCATGAAACCCCCGATCCCAAGAATCCAGACCAGTACCAGATCTCCACTTTCCAGACCACCGACATCCCCATCCAGGTCCCCACGGCACAAAACAGTCAGGAGCACGAACCCACATCACTCGCTGAGATCAAATTTGCTGACCTCCTGCGTAGTGCGCCAACCGCCGACCCCGCCACCCGCCGCTGGGCTCTGATCGAATACCATCGCCGCCTGGCGCTGCCGACCGCCTGCATCGTGCTCGCCCTGGTCGGCATTCCTCTCGGCCTCTCGTCGAAGAAGGGCGGCAAGTCCAGCGGATTTGTCCTGACCATTCTGCTGGTCTTTCTCTACTATTCGATTTCTTTGATCGGAGTGTCCCTCGCGAAGCAGGGACGCCTCTCACCTGCCGCCGGCGTTTGGCTCGCCGACTTCGTGTTTCTTGTCGGAGGAGTTTTTCTGCTCTGGCAATCGGAACGCCGACCGATCGAGTTGACTGCGCTCCGCTCCTGGTTTAGAGCTTCATGGTTTAAGGCTTCGAGGTTCACATCTTCGACGCCCGGCCAGCCGGCGCAAGCGCTGCCCGTGAACGGTGAGTCCCGCCCGGCGCTTCGCCGACGCATCATCCCCCGTCTGCCCATGCGCCGGCGCTTGTTCAATCTTCGTTTCCCAACCATCCTCGACGACTATGTGCTGCGCGACTTTACGCTCTACCTCGCCATGATCGCCGGCACTTTCGTGATGCTGCTGTTGGTGTTCACTCTGTTTGAGTTGCTCGGAGATATCTTGCACAACGGAGCGTCGGTGCTGACCGTGGGGGAGTACCTGCTGAATGTAACGCCGTACTTCCTGTACTACCCGATTGCCCCTCTCAGCATGCTGCTGGCGGTGCTGGTCACTTTCGGCCTGTTGCAGCGGTCGAACGAAATCACGGCGATCAAAGCTACCGGCATCAGTCTTTACCGCATCGTCGTCCCGGTCCTGATCGCTTCCATGCTGGTCGCCGGCGTTCTCTTCCTCTCGGACCAGCTCTATCTCCCGTACACCAACAAGCGTCAGGACGCGCTCCGCAACCAAATCAAGGGCAAACCCGCGCAAACCTATCTTCGCCCCGACCGCAAGTGGATCTTCGGCCAGCACTCTGACATTTATTACTATCAATTCTTCGATCCCGACCGCGATGTTTTCGGCGGCGTCTCCGTGTTCCAGTTCGATCCACATACTTTCCAGATCACGCACCGCATCTCCGCCGACCGCGCGCACTGGTCGAACTCCATGGGCCGGTGGGTTTACGAGGAGGGATGGGAGCGCAGCCTGAGCGGCTCCGCCATCGAGAATTACCGCAAGTTCGATGCCGCCACCTATCCCGAACTGGCCGAAGCGCCCGCCTACTTCAAGAAGGAAGTCAAACAATCGTCGGAAATGAACTACGACGAACTACGGCGCTACATTCATGATCTCGAGCAGAGCGGCTTTGACGTGGTGCGCCTGCGCGTGCAACTGCAAAAGAAAATTGCCTACCCGCTGATCACGCTGGTGATGGCCGTCCTCGCCATTCCCTTCGCGCTTTCCGCCGGCAAACGCTCCGCGCTGACAGGGGTTGCAACTGCTATCGGCATCGGCGTTGTCTATTGGACGATCTCGGGCTTGTTCGAAGCGATGGGCAATTTGAGTCAGCTCCCGCCTGCGGTCGCTGCCTGGTCCCCAGATCTGGTCTTCGGTTTCATCGGAGGCTATTTGATTCTTCGGATGCCCACCTGAGCGCTAGTGCGCCGTCATCCCACTCGGCGCCGCCGGGGCGACCACCGTGATCGGACTGCTCATTGATCCGCTCGTCGTACTCAGCGTAAAGCCCGTAATGTTACTCGACAGAGTGTTCGACGTGTAGAGAAACTGTCCGCTCGAGCTATAGAGGGACTGACCGGCCGCGTTTACGCTCGGGTGCATCGCCATCGACACCGGCTGGGATCCGGTCGGCTGGTACGGCGGACTGAGCGCAGTCAACGTGCCCGCCGTGGTATTGATGCGAAATCCAAAAACCTGATTCGAGAGTTCGCTCACCACGTAGAGAAAATTGTTCGTCGGATCCACCAGCATGCCAACCGGGTCCGACCCCGCCGGAGTTGGCGGTACGGCGCAAGATAGTAAGGGACAGGTTGCCAGCGGAACCATCAGATTATCGGTCACAGCCTCTTGCGGGCAATCCGTCAAATTGACCTCGGTGCACACCTGGAACGGATACAACTGGCCGGCATTCTGGTTTTGAGCGCCCACATACACAAACAGGCCGCCGGTGTTCTCACCCGCCGGGTTGGTGTTGACTGCGAGCACCGAGATCGGATCGACCGCGGCAACGGCATACGGCGAATTTGGCTGCTCGGTCAGGGTACCCGATGAACTCACGCTATACACGCTCACCGTATTGTCATTGTGCGGGGACGGGGGAACACAGTTGGCCGTACAAATGTCGAAATTGTTGGTTACGAAGAGGAGTTCCTGAGCCGTGGCAGACCCCGGCGGAGTAATGGCCGAAAGCGCGGTCGGAAGTTTGCTTAGGTAGAACGGGCTTCCACTTGCCAATGTCAGAGTAGTTGAGTGAATGGTAAATACCGAGATCGACGGACACCCCGCACCACTCAGTGGGCAGTTTGCCTGCGGAGGATACAAGCCCTGATTGATCACGAACAAAAACTGTCCTGCGGCATCCCGCGTCATGGCCACTGCAGTGTCATTCCCGGTCCAAGTTACTGGCGTGCCGGGATTTGACAGGCTCCCATCCGAGTTCACCGTGTACGGGTAAATCGCGGGCGGAACAGGACTAGCGGAGGAAGACACACACTGCACACCCTGTTGCACACACGGCACGCCCTGGTCCAGAACGAACGCCGTCGCGCCCGTAGGGTCGAGCAAAATGTCCAGCGGAATTCCGCACGGGTTGGTGTCGGTGTTATTCCCCGCAGGACACGTGCTGGCGTTCGAATTGATCAGCGACAGATTGCCGGTATTAAAATCGATGGAAAAGGAACTCACGTTGTTCCCTATACCGTTGATCCCCTGAGTCAGCACATACAAAATTCCCGAGGGCCGGGAAGAGGAGCTGCCACAGTTGAGCAGGAACAGACTCAGGGCGCACATGCCCGCGAGCGCAACGACCAAGCTTATCTTCTTCGACATCTGTTCTCCCAGCGCCGCTTCCCGTTCGCAGGCGGTTCCCTGCCAGCCGTCACGGAGACTGAAGCTTGTGGCTGAAATATATTTGTGTATCAGGAATGAGCGGGAAGAGCAAACCGCTAGACAGGCGGTGCAGCCAGAATCCGGATTTCAACCTCTAACCCACCCTCTTTTCGGTTGGATGCGCGAAGTTGCCCGCCATGCAGCCTGATGGCCCGGTCCGCGATCGACAGACCCAGACCCGCCCCCCCGGTCTGCCGGTTGCGGGCGTCGTCCAGCCGATAAAAGGGCTCAAATATCTTGGGCAGCGCTTCGTCTGGAACGCCGGGACCGGAATCAAGCACGCGAACAATGATTTCCTCCTCACCATTCGCGGCCCGCTGCCGCTCCAGTCGCACCTCCACCGTCGTGCCTTCAGCAGTATAACGCGTGGCGTTCCTCACCACGTTCTCCACCGCGCTCCGCAGCAAATCAGGGTCGGCTTCGACCAGAAATTCATCCGCGGCGTCGGTCTTCGCGGTTACGCGGCAGCCCCGCCCCGGAGTTTCGTACTCGGCGTCGTGCGCTACCTGCTCCACCAACTCCCGCAGTGACAAACGCGTCTTGCGCATGCCGTCGGTTCCCGACTCCAGCCGCGAAATGGTCAGCAAGCGCTGGATCAGTTGATTCAACCGGTCGGCCTCGAGTTCGATCCGGTTCAGCGCACTTTCAAGTTCTGGCGCAAGTTCCGGCGCTAGTTGCGGCGCGGCATCCTTCATGGCCCGTTGCCGCGCCAGCCCTAGCGCCACACTCAGCCGGGCCAGCGGAGATCGGAGTTCGTGCGAAACATCCTTCAGCAGCCGCGATTGCGAGTCCACCAGCCCTTCGATCCGTTCGGCCATGCGGTCAAAATCGCGCATCAACTCTGTCAGTTCGTCGCGCCGGCCACCCACGGGCGCGCCCGCGCGCGCGCTCAAGTCGCCCGCCGCCAGGCTCTGCGCCGCCTTTCGCAAACGCGTCACCGGACTGGTCATCGACCACGCCAGCAGGTAGCACATCAGTCCCGACGTAATGACCGCAATCGCGATTCCCAGCAATGGGATGTCATGCGGCCCGAAAAATACTCTTGGTCCCGGCGGCAACTCCAACACCATGGTGTACCGTTTTCCATCCAGCGTCAGCGCCTGCCGCATGATGCGGTCGGGCAGCAGATTGTCCATCCACCCATGGTGGCGCGGCGGCCCGCCGCGCGCTGGGCCACCCTGAGGTGGGTCGCCCTGAGATGCACTGCCCTGCCGGGCACCCTCGATCCAGGACGGCACTTTCCGGCCAGAGAGTTCATGGCCCGATGGATCAAAAACGAATGCCCGCACGTGCTGGGTGTGCCAAAGTTCTTCCAAATAGTCGTGAGCGCCGCGCTCTCCACCGCTCTGGTACGCATTCACCGCTTCCGCCAAAATTTGCGGACCCTCACTCTCGATCCCATGCCGCGCCGGACGCACGGCAATCGTCACCAGAATCGCCAGCACCAGGAACAGCGCCTGGGCTGCCCAGAACGACAGGAAAATCTTCAGGAAGAGACTCTTCATTATTATTTCGTCGACCTATTTTTTCGGTTTCGCCGCCGGCCGCGCAAACATGTAGCCGACTCCTCGAATCGTCTTGATGTGGTCTCCGTCCTCTTCGGAGTCGCCCAACTTCCGCCGAACCTTGCTGACGTGCATGTCAATGCTGCGATCAAAGGGCATGAACTTGCGGCTGAGCACGGCATTCACCAACCGCTCCCGCGTCACCACTCGCCCTGCCTCGCGCAGCAGAACTTCCAGCAGATTGAATTCCACTGAAGTCAGATCGACCGGTTGCCCGGCTCGCAGCACGCTTCGCGTTGCCGGATCCAGTTCCACGTCGCCCACACTCAGCACTTCCGGTACGACGTCCGCCGCCCTGACCGGCTTGGTGCGGCGCAGGATCGCGCGGATTCGCGCCACCAGTTCCCGCGGGTTAAACGGCTTCGGAAGATAATCGTCTGCGCCGATTTCCAATCCGACGATGCGGTCCACGTCCTCGCCGCGCGCGGTTAACAGCAGCACCGGAATCTTCGACACGCTGCGAATCCGCCGCAGTACTTCGAAGCCATTCATTCCTGGCAGCATTACGTCGAGCACCACCAGCGCATATTCGCTGGTCAGCGCCTGTTGCAGCCCCTGTTCGCCGTCATGGACGGCCTTCAGGCTGAACCCTTCGGCGGTCAGGTACTCCTGCACCAGACCACACAATTCGACGTCGTCATCCACCACCAGGACGTGATCCATTCTTTCAATCATCACACTTCGCTCGTCTCTTTGTAGTAAAGATTTGTGATTACTGAAACGGCTCCGAGCTGCGAGCTTCGAGAAAAACGGGTTAGCTCGAAGCCCGAAGCTCGTAGCTTCTTTACAAAACTTTACCGCGCTTGACGGACTCTTTACCCCATCTTTTCGAGAATAGTGTTCTTATTTGCATAGATGTTCGGGCTGCCCCCCGGACCCACGAGATCAAAAGCAATTCAATAAGGAGTTCCAATGAAATCAACTCGTATCCGCATCTTCACCATCGGCGCGGCTGTGCTGCTGGCCGTGGCAGCTGCGATTGCCCAAGGCATGCACGGTCGTGGCGGCCCCGGTGGCGACTTCCACCACATGCTCAAGCAGCTCGATTTGACCAGCGCGCAACACGACCAGGTTAAGGCGATCTTTGAAAAAGAGAAGCCAACCCTGCAACCGCTGATGCAACAGATGCGCCAGAACCGCAGTAATATGCGCGCCCTTGAGGCCAGCGGCTCCTTCGATGAAGCCAAGACGCGCGCCCTGGCCACGCAAAACTCGCAGACCATGATCGAACTCCAGGTTGAGCACGCCCGCATCAAGTCAGAAATAATGCAAATTCTGACCGCCGATCAGAAAGCCAAACTGGCTCAGATCGAGGCCAATCGCGAAACACGCATGAATAAGCACATGGCGCGGCCGCCCGCGGACTAGCTATTCCTGTAGAGACGGGGCTTGCCTCGTCTCCGGGCGAGACGCGACAAGCCGCGTCTATGCTAGAGTTTCTCTCCAACCCGGGTGGGGAACGGAACGCCAACCTCCGTCCTCGCCCGGCTTTTTCCCCAGCCTTTAAGAGTGGAGAAACCGAATGGAACGAGCCGACTTGCTCTACTCGGGATTGATGTTTGCCGCCGGCATGCTGTCCGTCTGGACCGCAGTACTAGTCACCGCCACCTTCGTTTCCCTCGCACGCTCGCTGCGAAAATCCGCACCCAGCGCTGCTACAATCTCATCTACAAAACATCATGGTGCCGAAGAACCTACGCCCCCTCGTTCCCTACTTGAAGCGCTACCGCAGTGGTCTCGTCTGGGGCGGGCTCTGCGTCTTATTCAATAACGGAATCTGGATACTGTTTCCGCAAGTCCTCCGCCGCGCCGTCAACGATCTTCACTCCGGCGTGACCCGACAGAAACTTCTCACCTACTCCCTGCTCATCGTCGCCATCGCGCTGATCAAAGGAATCTTCCAATTCCTGACGCGCTGGGTGGTCATCGGCATCTCCCGCGATATCGAGTTCGATCTGCGCAACGACCTGTTCGCGCACCTCGAGCGCCTCTCCTACTCCTACTACCAGCGCCACCGCACGGGCGACATCATGGCCCGCGCCACCAACGACCTGAACGCCGTCCGGATGCTGCTCGGCCCGGCCATCATGTACTCGGCCAACACCATCGTCTTCACCGCTGGCGCTCTCGGCTTCATGCTCGCCATCAGCCCCAAGCTCACTCTCTACGCCTTTCTGCCGCTGCCCATCGCCAGCATCGTCATCCAGTATTTCGGCCGCCGCATTCACGAGCGCTTCGAACGCATTCAAGCCATGTTCTCCGACATCTCGGCCCGCGCCCAGGAAAATTTCTCTGGCGCCCGTGTCATCCGCGCCTACGTGCAGGAGCAGGCTGAAATCGCCGCTTTCGAGGGCGCCAACAAGGAATACATCCGCCGCAGCCTCGGCCTGGTCCGCTTGATGGGAATGCTCTGGCCCACCCTCGAACTCATGCTCGGCGCCGCCGTCGTCATCGTGCTTTGGCTCGGCGGACGGCAAGTCCTAATGGGCAAAATGAACGTAGGCGATTTTGTTGCCTTCAACACTTACATGATGCAACTGACCTGGCCAGTCATCGCCCTCGGATGGGTCATCAACATCTTCCAACGCGGAACCGCGTCCCTGGTGCGTATCAACGAAATCCTGTCCGAGCAACCGGAAATCGCCGACATAACCAGTGGAGCGGGCGTCTCGCCCGTCTCGCCGGGCGAGGGCGCCCGGCTCTCCACCAGCGAGATCCTTGGCGAAGTCGAATTCCGCAATCTCAACTTCGCCTACAACGGCACCTCTGTTCTTAAGGACATCAACCTGCGCATTCCCGCTGGTTCCAGCCTCGCCATCGTCGGCCCCACCGGCTCCGGCAAAACGACGCTCGTCAACCTGATCCCGCGCATCTACGACGCTGAGCCCGGCACTGTCCTCATCGACGGCCGCCCCGTTCGCCAATTCCATCTCGACTCTCTGCGCCGCCACATCGGCTTCGTCCCGCAGGAAACATTCCTGTTCAGCGACACCATCCGCGAAAACATTGCCTTCGGCGTATCGCGCGAAGACGGCGATGTCCCGTTAGACGACATCCAATCCGCCGCCGAAGCCGCCAACATCGCCCAGGACATTGAAAGTTTCCCCGAAGGCTACAACACCACCGTCGGCGAACGCGGCATCACTCTCTCCGGAGGCCAGAAGCAGCGCGCCGTGATCGCCCGCGCCCTTCTCCGCAGCCCCCGTATCCTCATCCTCGACGACGCCCTCTCCAGCGTCGACACCCACACCGAAGACAAAATCCTCAACCATCTCCGCGAAATCATGCGCGGCCGCACCACCATCTTCATCTCCCATCGCGTTTCCACCGTCCGCAACGCCGACTGCATCGCCGTCCTCCACCAGGGACGCATCGTGGAACTCGGCACCCACGACCAGCTCATCGCCCGCAACGGTTATTACACCGATCTCTATAACAAGCAATTACTGGAAGAAGAACTGGCCGAAGTCTAGCCTGTGGGGAGCGGACACTCCCTTCGACTTCGCGCAGTATAGGCTTTGTCCGCCAACCGCTGGCGCGGAACAAATGTAAATTTTTGTCACAGGAGCCAACTAATAATTCCCAGCATACAACCCAATTCGGGAATAACTTGATCAGACAAAGAGAAAGCATTGATAATGCTTTAGGGTCCCTAACAATCCTACTGTGCCACGGAGTGATCATGCGACGTTTGCGATCGGCCTTGCTGTCCTTCTCCAACTTTTCGACGATCAACTTTTTGACGGCCAAACTTTTGACGATCATCTTCTGCATCCTGATCTGCTCGACCCTCAGCTTCGCCGCCGCGCCTGACCGCATCACCGGCCCCATCGTCTCTAGTCAGCTCATCAAGCTTTCGGGGGGCGTCCCTCGGAGGGCTCAGCCGCAGTACGATCAGGGCCCCGTCGATCCGTCGTTCAAGCTCAGCTACATGACGCTGCTCACCGTGCCCCCGGCCAGCCAGCAGAAGGCCATCGATCGCCTTCTAGCGCAGCAGCAGGATCCCCGCTCCCCTCTCTATCACCAGTGGCTCACGCCCGAGCAGTACGCCGATCGTTTCGGACTCAACCCCAACGACGTTCAGAAGATCACCGGCTGGCTCCAGTCCCAGGGCTTCAGCATTCGAGAGGTCGCCCGCGGTCGCAATTGGATCGTTTTCAGCGGAACCTCCGCCCAGGTCGAAACCGCCTTCCAGACCAAGATTCACAACTTCGACATCGACGGAGAAAAGCACTTTTCCAACACCACTCCACCCTCGATTCCCGCCGCGCTCTCCGGCGTCGTGTCCGGAATTCGCGGATTGAGCGATTTCCGTCCAAAGCCGCATTTCCGGCGCAGGAAGCCCGGCTACACCCTTACAATCAGTGGAAGCACCCAATTTTTCCTAGCCCCCGGTGACGTTGCTACCATCTACGACATCGGCCCGCTCTACACTGCGGGCTACGACGGCACAGGGCAGACACTGGCGGTCATGGGCCAGACCGATGTGTATCTCGCCGACCTGAATGACTTCCGCAACGGCTTCGGTCTTTCATCAATCAGTGGCTGCACCACCAATTCCAACGACGTGATCACCGCTTGCAGTGCCGCCTCCACCTATCTCCAATACGTGGTCGTGGGCAGCGACCCGGGCGCGCCCGACACGACTGGCGATCTGAGCGAATCCGATCTCGATCTGGAATGGTCGGGCGCCGTGGCTCGCAATGCTCAACTCATCTTTGTCAATGCCCCAGAGACTGCCGACGGCGTCTGGGATTCCTGGTACTACGCCGTCGATCACAACGTGTCGAAGGTCATTACCATGAGCTACGGCAACTGTGAGTTTGACGAGGCGTACTACGGGGGCGCTTCCGGTGAAGGGAGCTTCGCTTCCGACGAAATGGAGTTGAAGAAGGCCAATTCGCTAGGCATTACGTTCCTGAATTCGAGTGGTGACAATGGCGCGGCCGGGTGCGATTACAATCCCCCGGGCACCACTTCCACCTCCCTCCCCCCTTTTCCCTATCTCGCGGCCGAGTACGGGCTGGCAGTCAGCTACCCCGCCAGCAGCCCGGAAGTCACTGGCGTCGGCGGCACGATGATTCCCCTCGAATACTACATCTCTCAATATTGGAACCCGAACAACAGCAGCGGGACCACTGACAATGGCGGCTCGGCTCTGTCCTACATACCCGAAAACGGCTGGAACGACGACCAGGAACTCGGCGACTACTGCGCCGTCAACTTCGCCACAGATCCGTTCTGCGCCCCGGAATACGCCGGCCAGGTAACCGTGAAGAGTCCGCAGACTTACCAGGAAGATTGGTGGATCTCGAGCAGCGGTGGCGGCCCCAGCAACTGCATCGCGATCAACGGGAGCGACGCCTGCACTGGCGGCTTTGCTCAACCGACCTGGCAAACCGTGACCATCCCCGGACAGACCCCTGTCCGCTTCACGCCCGACGTTTCTTTGCTGGCTTCATCAGAACTCCCGGGCTACATCTTCTGCACCGCGATTTCGGAACTCGGCTACAGCGGATCGGCCAGCAGTTGCGCCAGCGGCATTAATTATGCGCTAGAGACCTACTATCCCATCATCGGCGGCACCTCCTCCTCCACGCCCATTTTTGCCGGCATAGTGACGCTGCTGAACCAGTATGTGGTGAAAAACGGATTTCAAAGCGCACCCGGCCTGAGCAACATCAACCCTAGGCTGTACCAGATTGCGACCTATAATCAGTCTGCGTTCCACCAAGTCACCACCGGCGATAATTATGCCCCCGCCAGCAACGTTGTCTATTGTCAGCCCAACATGCCCCACGACCAGCCCAAAGCCTTGCAATGCCCGGCTGGCGGAACCATGGGGTACCTTGCCGCCAACGCCGATACCGCCACCGGCTATAACCTGGTCACCGGCCTCGGCTCGGTGAATGCAAACAACCTGGCAACGGCGTTTGGCGATCTCCAGGTTGCTACCACGACCGCAATCGCGCTCGCGCCAGCCCCAGCGCCACAGCCGCCATTCTTTCAAGGCGAATCCATCACGTTTAACGTCACTGTCACCAACACCACCGGCACACCGAACACCGCGACCGGCGCCGCTACCCTCTACAACAGCACTACCGCAGTCAGCGGCTCGACAACACCAGTGGCGGCGGGCATCGCAACCGTATCCACAAGCGAGCTTCCTGTGGCCACAAACACCGTTACCGCTTCCTACATCGGGATTTACGCGAGCTCCACATCCACGAATTCCGTCAGCGTAACTGTGATCACGCCGAACTTCCTCCTGACGCCAGGTACCGGCTCATACACTGTCGCGCCGGGCGCAAGCACCCCTCTGGATACCATCACCGTCACCAGCACCAACGGGTTTGTCAACACCAATGGCCAAACGGCGGTGCCCTTAACCTATAGCTGTACGGGCCTTCCCTCGGAATCGAGTTGCACCTTCAGTCCCTCCAGTACGACCCAATCGGCGACGCCGACGGTGAGCATCCAGACAACCGCCCCCAGCAGCTCGCAATTGCGCTCGCCTCTTGGCCGCGGCAACCGGACGTTCCTGGCCATGCTCCTCCCGGGACTTTTTGGAATTGTCCTTACCGTGGGTTCCAGGAAGCGCGCGGCTCGTTGTATGCGCCTGTTGAGCTTCATGGTGGTGCTGGGTCTCTCCACGATGTGGCTTGCGTCTTGCGGCGGCGGCGGTTCCAGCGGTCCCAGCAATCCGGGAACACCCGCAGGCACCTACCCCATCCAAATAAACGCCAAAACCCCGGCAGGGGTTTCGGGAACCGCTGGGACCGTCACGCTGACGGTCAGCTAGGCGGGGAATTTTGGCTGTTTAATCTCAGGGCGCGGATAGGTTCCGCGCCCTTTTTATATTTGTGCGCCCCGCAGGCTCCGCGAGCGGATCTCATCAAGACTTACTTCTGCCAAGCGCGCATCCGCGGTACCCATCGGCGGACGTTCCTACAATATTCTTCATACTCCGCGCCGAACATTTTTCGCAGATGCGGCTCCTCGTACAACAACACAAACAAAACCACACCGAGCACAATGACGCACGCCACCGCGATCGCGGCCAGGTTCGCCCGTCCGAAGACCACCCACAGCCCGACCCATCCCGCGAAGAACCCCAAGTACATCGGGTTGCGCACGTATCGATAGAATCCCACCACAACCAGCCTCTTCGGCGGAGCAACTGGCGCCGGCGTTCCGTGTCCCGTCCATCCGAAGTCCCACACGCAGCGTAGTGCCACCGCGAAACCAAGCGCCGAGGGCACAGCCGCAATCCAGCGCCATCGCGCCGCACCCGCCGCGTCTACGTGAAAGTTCAGCCAGGACGGCAGCAACCAGAACCACAGCGCAAAGAATGCAGCGCCCACGGCCAGGGAAGCGACGGTTGCCGGCCAATGCGCGCCGCGAGTTGGATTTTTCTCAGTGCTAGTCTGTCCGCTTGTCATGAACGCTTCCACCAACACCGAAGTATGAGCCCTGCGCGCGGTTGCAGTCACCGATCCCTACGCGTGAAGTCTTGCGGCCGCGACTAACGCCTGTCCCAGGCTCAAACCGCCATCTCCCGCCGGCACTTCTTTCTGCGTGAAGACCTCAAATCCAGCTTCGGATAGCCGCGCTTCGAGCCGTTGCGACAAATAGACATTGTGAAAGGTCCCGCCACTCAGGCACACACGGTTGAGAGCGGTTTTCTTTTGCAGGAGCGTTGCTAGCTCGACGAACCCCTCAACCAGCCCGTTGTGAAAACGCCGGCTGATCGCTCCGACAGGAAGGTTTCGGCCGAGATCATCGAGCAGCGCTTCAAACAGCGGACGAGTGCTGATGATCCAGTGGTCGTCATTCGGCACGAGCTTCATCGGATACGCAGTATCTTCTGACGATGTAATCTTTGACGACGCGACCTCTGAGGACGCCATCGCCATCTCCAGTTCGATCGCGGCCTGCGCCTCGTAATTGACCTGTTGACGGATTCCGACTAACGCGGACACGGCATCGAACAGACGTCCACAACTTGAGGTGGGAGGCGAGTTCACGCCTTGTTCCATCATGCGCAGGAGAAGGTCGACCTTTGGCCGATTGAGTTCGCGCACGAACGGGATGTCGAACTTCGGAATCTCGGGCTTCAGAAACTCGCGCCCGAAATGATGTGCCAGGTAGCTGACCGCCATCCGCCATGGCTCACGGATCGCGGCCGCACCACCGGGCAAGGGCACATACTCGAAATGAGCGGCACGTTCGAAGTTTTTATAGCCGGCGATGAGCACTTCTCCGCCCCAGATATGTCCGTCGGTGCCGTAGCCAGTCCCATCCAGGGCGAATCCGATCACACGGCCTTCAAGGTGATTCTCCGCCATACAACTGGCAATGTGTGCGTGGTGGTGCTGTACGCCAACCAACTTCACTCCACGCTGTTGCAGCGCCCACTTGGTGGAGAAGTAGTCGGGGTGAAGGTCGTAGGCGATGATCTCCGGCCGAATTTCGAGAATGCGCTCCAGATGCTCGATGGCTTCGTGGAAAAAACTATAACTTTCTGCGTTCTCCAAATCGCCGACGTGCTGGCTCAGGAAAGCGTGCTTTTCTTTGGTGAGGCAGATGGTGTTCTTGAGTTCGCCTCCGACGGCCAGCACCGAAGGCTGATCTTCCTTTAAGAAAACCGGTACCGGAACAAAACCGCGGGAACGCCGCAACTGCCGCGTGATTCCGCCTGTGACTCGCACGACAGAATCATCGCAGCGCAGCAGGATGTCACGGTTATGCACGAGGAAGTAGTCGGCGAGACCGTTCAAGCGATGGATCGCTTCTCGGTTATCAATCGCAATCGGCTCCTCGCTCAGGTTGCCGCTCGTCATCACCAAGGCCTTGAACCCTCCCTCGGCGAGCAGGAGGTAATGAAGCGGGGTGTAGGGCAGAAAAATTCCCAGGTAGTGGTTGAAGGGCGCAACGTCGCCGGGAATCACGCTGGGCGCCTTCTTGGGAAGCAGAACTTTCTTAAGCAGAACAATGGGCCGCTCGATCGACTGCAGAACAGTCGCCGCCGCATCGTCTATTTCGCAGACTTCCTCGGCAGCCTGCAAATCCGGAACCATCACGGCGAACGGTTTTTCCACCCGGCGCTTCCGCTGGCGTAGCAGAGTTACGGCCGCGCGGTTGGTTGCATCGGCCGCCAGATGAAATCCGCCTAGACCTTTTACCGCAACGACGAGTCCGGCATGCAGGCCGGAAATCGCTTCGACGATGGGATCGCGGCATTCGATCCGCTTTCCAGACTTATCCCAGAGTTCCACCCGAGGTCCACACTTCCAGCATGCGTTGGGCTGGGCGTGAAAGCGGCGGTCCAGCGGATTTTCGTATTCCGCAAGACATGCCGGGCACATCGGAAACATCGCCATCGACGTGCTCGGCCGGTCGTAAGGAATATCGCGAATGATGGTGAAGCGCGGGCCGCAATTGGTGCAATTGATAAAGGGATAGCGATAACGCCGGTCGTTCGGGTCGAACATTTCACGCAGGCAGTCCGGGCATATCGCGACGTCCGGCGAAATGAGGGTGCGAACTTCTTCGCCCTCGTGGCTATGAACGATCAGAAAGTCCCGATCGTTATTGCAAGGGACGTCATGGACGGCCAGACTCGTAATCCGTGCCAGGGGCGGCGCTTCGGAGGGCAGGTGCTCAACGAAATCCTGGACCGTTTCTGCCGGGCCCTGGATTTCTATCGTGACTCCGGCGGAGGTATTGCGAATCGTGCCTCTAAGGTGCCTGCCGGTAGCGAGACGATAGACGTACGGCCGGAATCCAACTCCCTGCACGATGCCTGAAACGTCGATCTGGCGGCGAACTTCCATACATCGTCAGCTCGCAGTGTTCTGCGCCAGCGGTTTGTGTGCTTTGCGCCGCTCCGCCAGCCACATCATCCATTCGTGCAAACCATTGCCGGTCAGGCAAGACACCTTCACGATCTCCATCCCCGGGTGGACCTTGCGGGCATTCTCCGCCGCTGCTTCGATGTCAAACGGGACGTAGGGAAGCAGATCGATTTTGTTCAGCACGAGCAAGTCGGACTTGAAGAATATGGATGGATATTTCAGCGGCTTGTCTTCACCTTCGGTCACGCTCAACACCACGATCTTGGCTGCTTCGCCCAGATCATAACTGGATGGACAAACCAGGTTGCCCACGTTTTCGATCAGCAGAAGATCCAGGTCTTCGAGACGCCAGTCGGCCAAGTGCCGTTCAATCATGCGAGCATCCAGGTGGCAAGTACCGCCGGTCGTGATTTGCTTCACCGGGAAGTGAAATCGCTTCAGCCGATTGGCATCGTTCTCCGTCTGAATATCGCCCGTCAATACGGCCACGCGATCACGCCGCGGCAGGATTTCGAGAGTGCGCTCCAGAAGACTGGTTTTGCCGGAGCCGGGAGAACTGATGAGGTTCAGACACAAAACGCCGTGCTCCTGAAATCGGGCACGCAACTCGGCGGCGATGCGGTCGTTCTCACTGAGTACTTTTCGCTCCAACGGCACTCGGTCCATATTCTTCCACCTCCAGATAGGCCAACTCCAACTCATCTCCACTGATGCACGTGGTTTCGAGGCTCGCGCATTGCGGACAGCGACAATCGTAGTCCCGCACGACGAAGTCACGTCCGCAGACCTGACAACGATGGCGCCGGGGACAGAACTCGATCCCCAGTTCAAGTGACGCCAGATCGGTCTCTTGAATCATCGCTTCAAAACAGAAGCGCAGCGCGTCCTGATCGATGGCCGCCATTTCGCCAATCCGGACACCGACTTTGCACGGATAGGTTCCCGGATGGAGGCCCATCTCGGTTCTGACCGCTTCCAGCACCGAATTCGCGATTCCCATCTCGTGCATAAATTTCTCATCTTGCTGGTGGAGCGCCGGGCGTCCCCGCCCGGCGGCGCAACTGTGGACGGGCGAGGGCGCCCGTCTCTCCACCAATAATTCGGCGCTAGCAGATGCGCGGCAATTGATCGCCTGCCAGCATGTCCACAATGCGGGTCGTGCCGAACGGCGTTCGCATCGTCACCAGTCCTGGGTTCTCTTTCTTTACCGTGCCAATCATCTGCGCCTCCGCTCCCAGCGGATGACGCCTCATCGCTTGCAGCACCGCGTCGGCGGCCTCGGGCGCCACGATTGCGATCAGCTTGCCTTCGTTAGCGACATATAAGGGATCGAGCCCCAGCAACTCGCACGCGCCTCGAACCTGTTCGTGGATGGGAAGCGAACTTTCCTCCAATTCGATTCCAACCCGCGAACGCTCCGCGATTTCGTTCAGCGTGCTGGAGACGCCGCCTCGCGTCGGATCGCGCATGCAGCGAATCTCCGGAGTTACTTTTGAAGACACGCCAAGCATCTCGGCTACCAGCGTATACAAGGCGGCACTGTCGCTTTTTATCTGAGTCTCGAATTCCAGCCCCTCGCGCTGCGCCAGAATCGCGATGCCGTGATCGCCGATCGAACCGCTCAGAAGCACCTTGTCGCCGGGACGGGCACGGTCGGCGGAAAGGTCGAGTCCTTCGGGCACAAGTCCAATTCCTGTGGTGTTGATGAACAGCCCGTCGCCCTTACCTTTCTCGACAACCTTGGTATCGCCAGTAACAACTTGCACGCCCGCTTCCGCTGCCGCCTGGCGCAGCGAACTCACCACGCGCCGGAGCTCGTCAATCGAGAAGCCCTCTTCGATGATGAAGGCGGCGCTCAAAAACAGCGGCATTGCGCCGCCCATGGCCAAATCGTTCACCGTGCCGTGAACCGCGAGCGAGCCGATATCGCCGCCGGGAAAGAACAGTGGTTTTACCACGAAAGAATCGGTGGTGACGGCTAGACGCTGGCCGTTCACATTCACGATGGCCTGGTCATCCAGACGCGCCAGCGCCGGATTCTGGAACGCAGGCAGGAAGACGTCGCGAATCAACTCGGCGCTGAGCTTGCCGCCGCTGCCGTGCCCCAGCAGAATGGTGTCTTTAGCCGCGAGCGGCGCCGGGCAACTTATTTCGACGATAGTCTTCGTTGACACGTGCCCTCCTAGCTCACGAGCGCATGGCGCCTATAGTGATAGTAGGCCGCGCATGCCCCTTCAGTAGAGACCATGGGCGCTCCCAATGGATTTTCCGGCGTGCATCGCATGCCAAACGCGGGACAATCCGTCGGCTTCTTCAATCCCTGCAAAACCTGGGCGGCGATGCACTCGGCGGGTTCGTCTACCGTCATTTCCCCCAAATCAAAAACTCGGTCGGCGTCAAAGGCAGCATATTCCTCGCGCAAGCGCAAGCCACTCTGCGGGATCGGGCCGATACCGCGCCATTTCTGATCGGCGATTTCAAACACCTCGGCCATGAGCTGCTGTGCCGGAAGATTCCCCTGGTAGCTCACCGATCGCACATACTGATTTTCCAGCCGCGCTTCTCCGGCCTCAAGTTGCCGGATCAGCATGAGGACCGCCTCCAGAATATCTACCGGTTCGAATCCGCCGACCACAATCGGCACGCGAAAATCGCGAACCAGGTCCTCATATTCCTTACACCCCACAACGGTGCAGACATGCCCTGGTGCAATGAAACCCTGTACCCGGTTGGTGCTCGAAACCATCAAGGCGCGGATCGCCGGCGGGACCAGCACGTGCGAAACCAGCATGGAAAAATTGGTGAGACCTTCGCGTTTGGCTCGCCACGCGGCCATCGCATTCGCCGGAGCCGTAGTCTCGAAACCAATCGCCAGAAACACGACTTTGCGATCCGGATTCGAGCGGGCGATCTTCACCGCCTCAGTCGGGGAGTACGCGATGCGAACGTCCGCGCCCTGGGCCTTGGCCCGAAACAGATCCGAATGGGACCCAGGCACCCGCAGCATGTCTCCATAGGAAACCAGGATGACGTCCGGCTGCAGCGCTAACGCGATGGCTTTGTCCACGGTTTCCAGCGGCGTGACGCAGACTGGACATCCCGGACCGTGCACGAGTTCGATACCACGCGGCAGCAGTTCGTCAATGCCGTAGCGCATGATGGTGTGGGTTTGGCCGCCACAGATCTCCATCAGCACCCAGGGCCGGGTTGTCGACTGGACGATCTCCGCCGCCAAGGCCCGTGCAATGCGATGGTCACGGTATTCGTCAAGATATTTCATGCACTAACCTTCATGCGCTAACCAATGACGCTAACGACAGGGGAGGGTCTGGGGAGGCCTCGGAGGTGAGTGGGAGCGAAAGTTACTGTTCCGCCGGCGGCAATTCCGCCTCCAGCGCTCCCATCTCTTCGAGAAGCTTGTATGTGCGCTCGGCTTCGAATGCGTCCACACGGCTTATGGCGAAGCCAACATGGACCATCACGTAGTCGCCCAGGCCAGCCTCGGGAACAAAGTCCAAGGATACCTGGCGCACAATCCCGCCGAACTGCACGCGGGCCACACGCATCTCACCCAACTCCTGAATGTCGAGGATTTTCCCTGGTATGGCAAGGCACACGGCAAGGTCTCCCTCGTCAGTACAATACTTGTCGTTACTGCGATCTGTGACGTGCGACACACCTCAGAGTGATTTGCGCACAGAATAACAGAATAAGGGCGCCTCTCTGAAGTCAACCGCCCAAATGCGTTCCCCATCGCGTCTTGCTCGCAGGGGCATGTCTTTCGTGCACGTAATAGTTTTGTAATGTAACCAGGATCACCGCGAAGCGGTCTGATGAGCAACTATTCTTCAAATAACGAATCTCTCGAAATTCAAAAAAAAATGGAAACTCATCCCAAGAAGAGTCACGCTCGCATTCTGTTGAGTTCGGTCTTCGGGCCTTATGCGCAAGACGACGAATTTGGCAGCCGGTCCATTAACCCCATGGAGCTCTATCACAACCAGGTCACGCGCGCGCAAGGTAGCTTCTCGCTGCGCATGTTCCATCGCTCCTGGGGCATCATGATGATTCAGGAAAATATTTCGGCGCCGTGCAGCGTGCTGGATTTCCCCACCCGCAAAGCCTTTGCCCGCGAATTAACCACGAACCACTACGACATCGTGGGGATCTCTGCGATCATCGTGAACGTTGGCAAGGTGCGGGAGATGTGCCGCATGGTGCGTGAGCTATCACCGGATTCCGTGATCGTGGTGGGCGGACACGTGGCTGCCATTCCCGGCGTGGAGGTCATGATCGACGCCGATCACATCGTGCGCGGAGAAGGTATCTCCTGGATGCGCCGGTACCTGGGAGAGGACGAGCACGCACCGATCCGCCATCCCGCCATTGTCTCCGGTCTGGAGACACGCATCATGGGAATCCGCCTTCCGAATCGCAAGGGCGGCACGGCGGCAACCATCATTCCATCAGTGGGCTGCCCCATGGGTTGCAACTTCTGTACCACGTCCGCTTTTTTTGGCGGCAAAGGAAAGTTTGTCAACTTTTACGAGACCGGCGATGAGCTGTTTGATGTGATGTGCGGGATTGAAGCTGAGCTCAAAGTAAATTCCTTTTTTGTGATGGACGAGAATTTCCTGCTCCACCGCACGCGTGCCATGCGCTTGTTGGAACTCATGAAAGAGGCTGGCAAAAGCTGGGAGCTTTCGGTCTTTGCTTCCGCCAATGCGATTCGAAAATACACCATGCTGGAACTGGTCGAACTCGGCGTTTCCTGGGTGTGGATGGGTTTGGAGTCACCCAAGGCCGGCTATAGCAAGCTCCAGGGTAATGACGTCCGGCAACTCACGCGCGAGCTTCGCGAACACGGGATACGAGTGCAAGGGTCGACGATCGTCGGACTCGAGCACCATACGCCCGACAACATCGTCGAGGAAATTGAATCGGCGGTCGCTCACCAGACCGATTTTCACCAGTTCATGCTCTACACGCCGGTTCCGGGCACGCCGCTTTACCAGGAAATGGCGGAACAGGGCCGTCTGCTGCCGGACATTGATTTCGCCGATGTCCATGGGCAGTACAAATTCAACTTCCGGCACGCCGCCATCTCCCGCGAGGATTCAAAGCGGTTCCTGGATTGGGCGTTCTGGCGTGATTTCGAGAAGAATGGGCCGAGTCTTTATCGCATGTGCCAGACCATGCTCCAGGGCTGGCGACGCTACAAGGACTACCCCGATCCACGCGTCCGTGAGCGGTTTGAGCGGGAAGTGAAGAAGCTCAGCAGTGCTTACAATGCGGCGCTCTGGGTGATGGAGAAAGAATTCAAGAAAGTCAATCGCAGCGTGAGTGAGCGCATTCACAAGCTGCGCCGCGAAGTCGAGAAGGAGTTCCCGATCGTCGCCCGCCTCACCGCGGCATCGCTCGGCCCTATCCTATGGTGGTCCACACGCCGAGAGGAGAATCGGCTGGCGAGGGGACTCACCTACGAACCTCCCACCTTTGTCGAGCGCCGCAATTGGGTTTCGGCCACGTAGCCCTCCTGTCTCGTCGCCGTTATTAGCGGCCACAAGGCCCATGCAATAGCTGCCTACTTCTGGATTCAACTAATGGTGCAGAGGTCAACCGCTAAGCTACTGATTTTACAATATAAATGTGACATGGAGCGAGATCGCCATGGCCGTCTTTTTGCGAGAAGATGACGCCACCATCGAACGCTACAGGGGTGATTGATCTCCTTCCGCCAATTGTCGTAGCTCGCGGGCATGTTCTTGTAAATGGCTTCCACCGTTGGCAAGCAAATTGGTGCGAAGGCTTGATCCTGCAATCTTCCCAAGAATTCCAGAACGTGTTGAAACTTTCATTTTGACCATCACCAACCGCAGGAACACCTTTACGGTGTTAGGACTGATCTTCATGCGGGTTGCGATCTCCTTGCTAGTGAGACCTTGTAGGAGAAACTCTATTGTTTCACGTTCTCGTTGAGTCAGATCAAACTGTTCAGAGATTTCTGCAAGCGCCGAATAACTGCTCGCTTCATCCCGCTCCAGCAGCACAGCGAAAGCGGGCTGAACGGGATAGTGTCCTTTACAGTCGACTTGAAAGCTCTTGCAAATGTAACGACGTCTACCCGACCTAAATTCCTTGACGAAAGCCGGTCCGTCCTGATTCTTATGGTCGAGAAGGGCGATGCGCACCCGATCCGCAAGAAAGATTTTGGGTTGCTTGATCCGATCCGCCCGGCTGGGGAAGCAGAGGATTTGAAGGGCACGATCATTCGATGCAATCAGATTCAATCCAGCATCTAGCAGCAAAAAGCCGCTGTTGCTCGGAGCCATTGACATAGTGTTCTCCGTGATCCGAAGCAGCGTGCCCCGTCCCGAACCCTCACGCCGCCATCTCCGTGATGGGCGTGACCAGACGCGTCCCAGTCGAAAGCGCAATCAACTGGATGTTCTCGTAATTGAGTTCCGGCTTTGGGGGGGCGCTCGGAAGCCCAGAACGACGCTAATGGCGCAAAAGCAGAGGCAGTATCTTAAATAGGACGCACTTTGTCAAGAGAGATCTTCGGTAAAAGAATGCACTTCTCAGCAGGGATTTCATCGTGGTGCGGAGAAGTGGGCAGCTTACTTTGGGCAGCACTGGCCGCAGTGAGTTATCAAAATGGTAGCCTGCGCTAAACTCCGTAGAAGCGTCACGCTCTTCATTCCACAGCCGTAGAATCCGGCTCAGGGCCGTCGCTGCTTACAGCTCCCGCATCAGGGGAACTGCTCAGCGCGCCCCACGACGCCTGGCCGAATTTCCTCAGCAGACCCGCCAGAGGAGGACTGGACTGCAAATAGAAGTGGAATCTAACGGCGGGAATGCCTTGGGTGTTGCGCAGGGGAACGCCCCAATCGAAGCGGCCGGAAAAGTAGCGGGAAAGGCTCACAATCAATCCACCGCCGACGCTGGTGAGGTATCGATCGTCGCCGGGGGGGCGTCCGGAAGTGCGGTAGCTGTCGTAAACCGCGCCGCTGTCAAAAAAGAGCGCTTCCCTTAGCCGGCGACGAAGGGGCAATCCGAGTATGCGATCCCGGCGAAATGGGGCGGGAAACTGAAGTTCCGCTGTTCCTGTGTAACCGCGATCACCGATCTGACGTCCTTCCGGGTAGCCGCGCACGGTGGCCACTCCGCCGACCTGGAATTGCTCGACGGTTGGAAGATAATTCAAGGCATTGGTCTGACCCGTGAGCCGAACCAGTCCGGTAAGCCCCCACTTCAGATTCTGCATGCGCACGATAGAGGAATCGTACTTGAGGAAATCCCGCGTGCCTCCCAGGTTGTGGTATCCGACTGTGAGCGTGTCGCTGAACGACCACAGGCCGTTGTGGTCAAGGATGTCCAGGCTGGTGGCGAAGTCGAGCGAACGCACCAGGGTGTTGCTGAGCGGCGTGTCCTGGCTTTGAAGCAAGGACTTGATGTAGTCGGCAGACATTGAGGCGGTCCAGTGAACCCGCGGATTCACCACCAGGGGCTGAGATAGCTTAAGCGAGGAGCTCATCGAGTGGCCGGAGACGCCATAGTCTTGAGTCGAACCCGACAGGATCTGAATCCGGTTATCGTCAAAGTTGGCGCCCAGGCGCGTCCCCCAGCGGTTTACGGGGAGTTCGTAGGAGGTGGAATAGTCGAGCGTGCCGGCAGCTCCGTAGACCCCGACAGTGAGAGGATCGCGCAGACCCAATAGGCTGCTGTAGCGCTCGACCAGGCCCAGGCGTTCGTTGCCGACGCCGTCGCGGCCGGCGTTGTCAAAGAATAACATGGTGCTCTGGTTGCGTGGTTCCTCGACCTGAAGGTCCAAGTTGCTGGTGCCGAACTCCGCGCCAGGTTGCAGCACGGCTTTGATTTTGAGGTCCGAGGTGTTATTGAGAAACGAGAGATTCTGCTGCAACTGTTCGACACGAATGAGCTGACCAGGCTCGAGGTGCAGGCTGTTCAGGATGTACGAGTCGCGCGTACGAGTCCTATTCGCGATTGAGATCTTACCGACTCGTCCCTCGATAAGGGTGATCTTGACCTCGCCATTTGTGATTTGTTGGGCTGGCAACGCCGCGCGCGCCGTCACCTCTCCCTTGCTCAAGTAAAGATGGTTTATGTCCTCAACCAACCGGTTCAGATCCGCGATGGAGACCTGATGGCCTTCGTATTTGGCGGAGACGGCGGCGAGTTCTTGCGAAGAGAGCAATTCGGACGGAGTGAGGACCACGCGACGCAGCAAAAATACGCTGCCCTTGCCCGCGGAAGCACCCGTTGCAGGCTGGTTCGATTTGGGCGCGTCGCCGGACGATTTCTGCTGCTGCAGATCCTCAAGTTTCTTCTGGAGGTCGTAATACTGGAAGGTGTCTTCCGATCTTTTCTGGACCGCGCCCGGGTCGATGGTGAGGGCTTGCTGGGCGTGGATTGGCCGCACACAAGCAGCAATGGCCCACACAACCAGGATGCACCAACACTTCATAGATGCAGTTCTTTGACCACTTCCAAGTGATGATCTTCTGAGGAGGGCAAGACCCTCCTCAGAATTCGAATTCAGTCGCGTAGAACACGATCACGGCAGTCCGTAATACTTGAGCAAGTCGTTGAAGATAGTGTTCAACTGCTGCGTCAGGGTGTAGCTGTGGAGAATCTTTTCCTTCGACACCCAGTAGGAGGAGTTCGCATCCGTCTTCTGGTAGGTGCCAAAGTTGAAGAAGTAGAAAGGCGTGTAACGAGTCGCGCCCTGCTGCTGCGGGGACTTCCAGGTGAGGGTCGTGGACTGGTAGGGGGTGGTGAACGCACCCTGCGTCCCGATGATCGCGTTCACGAGCTCGAGCCATTCCTCTCCGGCAGTGACGGTAGCGTTGTTGGTGGTGAGGTTGTTGAACACCACCGCGGGAATCGTGCTGCAGCCTATCGGACACGGACTCACGTTGATGTTGACGTTGCTAGCCAGGTTGGCCAGGTAGTTGTAGCCACCTGGGTTGCCCCAGCCGCTGACAAAGAAGTGCAAGCCTTCGGTTTGCCGGCTGATGTCGTTGGTCAGGCTCCCCTGATTGAGAGCGTAGACCAGCGGCATGTTGACGTTGTCGGCTTGGGCAGTGACGGTGCTGAAGACGTCGGCTTGGCCGACGCGGATGGTGTCAGTACCGGGGGTTGTCGTCCACGAGGTGCCAGGATTGACGGTCATGGTCAGCGAGTCAGGGCTGGAAATGGTGTTGGCGTTGAGCACGTTGCCCTGAACCAGGACGGTGACGGTCTTGTTCTGCGTGGGACCCAGATTGGTAGTAGCCGGGTTGCCAAACGGAGAGACGTTGATGGCGTTGATCCAGGCGCTGCCGTTGTTCACCAGCAGATCGACATTGCCAGTCTTGCTCTCGATCATGTTAGAAGAAATCAGGTCGCCCGAATTCTCCTCGACGTAAATGCTGCCATTGGTAGCGCCGTTAGCATACATGTCGAGCGAGTGGCCGGTCGGCGTCGTGGTAGCCGTCGCTGAAACGGTATTTGTGCCGTTGCGGTTGTTCACGATGAGCATCCGGCTCGCCGAGCCGATGCCGCCGTTGTTGGAAGTCAAGTTGATATTGTTGCCGGTCAGATCGACCGCCGTACTGCTGGAATTCCCGTTGAAAATGGAACCATCCGAAATGATGTAGATGTCGGAGGTGGCGGACGTAAACGAGCTCACGTAGAGAGGTCCAGTCGTCTCGGTCAGGTAGATGCCCAAGTTTGCGAGCGCTTGAACCGTAGCCGGAGTGACCAGCACCGGTCCAGCGTTGGAATGCACGCGCAACGGAGTGGCGGATGTTCCGATGCTGCCGTTGGTCGCATTCAGCGTAATGCCCTGGGTATTGATGGAAGCCGCAGTGCCGGCAACATTCAGGATGTTGCCGTTCGCGGTAATCGTTGTGTTGCCATTCAAGTCGTTAACCGTGCCGGAGGCGTTGTCGAGATCCACGTTGCCGACGGTGGTCGACAGGCCCACATTCCCCGCCGTGGTAGAGGTTACGCTGTTCAGATACAAGTTGCCCACTGTGTCGGTGATGTAGATGTCGCCGGGCGCGGTGGCGTTCAAACCACCCGTCGATGAAGTGTTATTGACGTCCAGCGCGTTCAAGGACGTACCGATGGTTGAGCCATTGGAAGTCAGGTTGATGTTCGGCGCGGTGACGTTGACGTTGGCGGGCATGCCCAGTATGCCGTCGCCGTTCAGAATCGGCCCAGAAGTCGTGCTCAGGTTCACGGTGCCGCCGGTGGACGTGATCGTTCCCACGTTCATCGCGCCAACCGTTTCGTTGACGTACATGTTGCCGTTGATCGTCGAGCCGGAAACGACTCCCGGCGCGTTCAGGGAATTCCTCACCTCAATCGGGTTGCCGGGGCTGCCGATGTTTCCGGTGGTGCTGGTGCTGTTCAGCACGATCGTGTCGCCGCTGATGGCGGTGCTCGTCGAGCTGTCATTGATGTTGCCATTGGCGTTGATCGTTACCACGCTGGCTGTGCTGGTATTGGGAGCGAGTGCATCCACGCTGTTCGTGCCGAGATTCACGTTACCGTTAGACGCGCTCAGAGTAATGTTGCCCGTGTTGGATGTGACGTTATTGACGTTCATCGGACCGGTGGTCTGCGTGATGTATGCGCCGGTTTGCGCTTGTCCGGTCAAATTGCCGGTGGCGTCAATGAGCAACGCGCTGGAGCTTGTGCCGATTGCCCCAGCGATCGCGTCCAAAGTAATGTTGCCCCCCGAAACCAGGCTGCTGGAGCCGTTGCCGTCAAGGATGGAACCAGCCGAAGTCAGGTAGACATTACCGGCGGTTGAACTGATAGAACCCGCCAGCAGGTTGCCAGTCACCTGGTCCAACGCGATGTCGTTCTTCGCAGCGGAATTAATGTAGCCGTTATCCACCTGAACGTTGATCGGTGTACCAGAGGAGCCAACCGCTCCATTCGCGGCGTTCAGCGTGATGAAGTTGGACTCCACCAGTTCGGAACTGCCACCGGTGTTCACGATGTTGCCATTCGCGGAGGAAATCGTGGTCAAGCCGCTCATGTTGTTGATGGAGCCGCCAAGATCGATGTTCCCACTCGTGCCGTTTTCACTGATGGTGATCGTTGAGGTTGTGTTGTTAGTCTTTGTCAGGGAGATGTTGGCGCCGCCTGCCGTATAGGTGCCGCTCAGAGATTCGCTGGTGCCGAAGATCGAAACGGTTCCGGTCACGGGTGTATCGAAGCTAAGGTTGTTCATGACCAGGTTGGCGTTCGAATTGTTGGTGATGTTTACGTTGGTGTAGCCGTTGAGAACGTTGATCGTGCCGGTTCCCGTGAGCGCGCCGCTGCCAGCGATGGTGAAGTTGCCGCCCTGTTGCTGCAGGCTCTGCATCACCACGTTGTTGTTATCGATGGTGTTGCTGTAGTTGACAAAGATGGGCGTGCTTGAGTACGTGCCGCCCGAGTTGACGGTGAAGCCGAGGCTCGCGAAACCGCTGGTGATGGTGCTTCCCGTATCCATGTTCAGCGTGGTCAACGCCGGCGCATTCACCAGGACGTCGCCGCCCGCAGTGATGTCGTGCGTGACGTTGTACACGCCATTCACGGTATGAGGCACGTCGACATACATCGTGGTCGTCGCACCGGAACAACAGTTCAAGAACACCGTCTCGAGCGTCGGAATCTCCGCGATTCCTGGATTAAGGTTCAGATCAATAGCGTCGCCGGCCTCGATACAGTACAGGTTGGCGGGCACATTTGTGATTGGCGGAACGGAATCTCCAGGCCGGAAGAATTCCAGCGCTGTCAGGCTGGCGTACAAGTTCTGGCCAGCCAGGATATCGAGGGTGGCGGGCACGGCGGGGGCGGCGGTTTCCGTGAGCCCCTCGACCGGAACCAAGCTGAGGTTCAGCGGATCGCCGGACATTCCGATGTTCCCGTGGTTAGCGGTCAGCGAGATGGTCGTGGCCTCCGTTTCGTTGCTGCTGGACAGCGGCAGGATGCTGCCGAGCAAGGCCGACATGGTCACACTACCGGTCGGATCGGTGATGGCGCCATTCAGGTAGATATCGGTGACCGCCGTGGGTGAGGTGTTTTCAATCGTAATCTGCGGCGTTGTGTTGTCGCTTGTGAAGGTAAAGACCTCGTTGTTTCTGCTGGGGTCCGAAACAACGCTGACGGTCGGTGCACCGCTGTCTGAGAACGGCTGGATGCTATTGATGACCAGATCGTAGCTGGACTTGTTGATTATGGTCACGGTTGACCAGGATGTGTCGTCATGCACCGTGGAGGCGCCCGCCGTAAACCCGGATGGCGTGTTCAAGGTGATGGACGCGGTGTTCGTGTTGATGAGGTTGGGAACGACTATGTCGTCCTCACTCTCCGGGGCCGTGACATTTCCGGTCTCGTTCCCACTCGCATCTACCATCAGGCTCGGGTTTGCGGTTCCCGGCTCGATGATGGTCGCGTTCAAAGTGATGCCAGTGCCGGGACCAAACGTATACTGGCCTTCCGAGTTACTGCTGCCCGGGGGGCATATGCAGTCGCTTGTCCCGTTAGCATAATTCGACCAGTAGGGGTTGCTGCCCGAAGGCGGGACGGGTGTAGTGGCTTCGATGTAGAGGTTATCCGTGGTCAGGGTGGTACCGGGGCCCACGGTCACGGATGGTTCGAAATCTGTAGTGTTGTCGTCTGTGCCCGTGGATCCGGGGCCGGTAACTCCAGTGGTGTGCGCGTTGGCGTAACCATAGGTTTTCACGTCGCTGGAATTATTGTTCACTGTGGCGATGATCGAAAGCTTTTGCAGCGCGGCGATATTGCCTTGAACATACACGGTTGGGTCATCCGGTACGAACACCCACGCGGTCGAATTGGATTCGCCGTACCCTGCATAGACATTCGTGTTGGCGCTAGCGCTGAATAAGGCTTGCGCCAGGTCGGCCTCCACAGTGGACGTGTTCGCGTTGATAGTCGTGCCCGCTGGCACGACTACTTGGGGCGTGTCCACTGAGGAGTAGGAGTCGGACGCCAGGTTCACATTGCCCACAGCCGCAAGCGTGTTCGCGGCGCCACCGAGGCCGCCGCTGCTTTCATTGGCGTTGGCAGATGCCTGTTCGGAGACCGTCGCCAGAATGCTCGCATCGTTTTTGGCGTTGATCGTGGTGGTGCCCCCCAGTTGCGCTTCGGTGGTACCGCCGACTGCTGAATTCGCGTTGGTGGTACCCACCCCCGCCAACAAGCCGAGACTTGAGCCCGAGGCGTTCGCACCCACGGCGTCGTCTGTGGACTGCGCCGACAGCAGGAAGTTGTTTGACTTCACCGTGCTGCTCTGGACATAAGCGGAGTTCTCATTGGAAATTTGGCTGATCGCGTTGGTATCGCCGGACAGGCTCACACCTAGAGTGCCGGAGGAGCTATCGGCGTCCGTATAGACCGAGCTTCCGGAGTCGGAATGGATGCTGACGGTGCCAGCGCTGGTCACGGTCGCACCGTTAAGGTAGGCACTCACTGACGGCGACGTGGTGGCATAAGCCTGGGCACCATTGCCGACGTTCGCAAACAGTGACCCTGCCGAGCCGGTGGCTTGTGCGGCCAAGTCGGAGCAAGTGTTGATGCCCAGGTTGTCGCAGGGGGCGGACATGGGCTGGTCGCTGGAATTGTAGTTGTATCTGGCAGCAACAGTGACATCCCCGCCCGCATTCACGGTGCCGTTAATGTAAGCATCAATCTTGGGGGAGCTGGTGGCCTGGGCGATAGAACCGACGCCGATGCTTGCTGCGCCGGCGTTCACTCCCGTCGTGTTGGAGTACGCCTCTTCTTCCGCGCTGGCGAGGACTTGCACGTCACCCGCGCTCGGATTAGTTTGGGTGGGCGCGGCGGTGTCCACGGTGGTGCCGCCGGCAATGTGCGCGTCCACAGTGGGATTGATCGTGGTATCAGCTTCTCCTCCACCAATGGAGATGATGCCAGCGGAGATGGCAGTGCTGCTTGCAGACGCAGCGGAGTTGTCATCCGCCGAAACCTGCACGCTTTGTACCGCCGGAAGGGTCATGGACCCGCCATCGATTTGTGCCGTGGTGTTGCCCACTTCATTGACGGATGCGTAGGAGTATCCGGCCCCGACCGTGCCGACCGAAACCTGACCGCTGGTAGCACTGTCGTCCCTCATGGTGCTGGCGGTAACCTGCAAACAGCTGGTCTGGCTAACCGTCGCGTCCGTCTCCGCGTCCGTCGTGCCTTTATCGGTCACTACGGTAACGGCTGCGCCGCCTCCAAAGGCAAAGCCAAGTTGGCCATCGAGTGCCTGGCCATTGACGTTGTCCGTGCGGCCGGCATCGACGACTACATTTCCGTTAGCCGAGACTTGGCTCCCGCCGATAATCTCCGCCGTACTACTGGTGTTCACGCTGGCGATGTCGACGGCAGCACCGACCCCGATAGCGCTTACGCTGGCACCGCCAGCCGACAGTTTCATGTTCGTGGTGTCACTGGAAGTCACATTGACCGCGCCCGCAGATGTAACGGAACCACCATCAATCTCCGCAGTCGTGCCCTTTGCCGGCGGAGCCTCAGTTACCGCATTGCTCACTGGGGTGCCGCCTGTACTCGCGACGAGGTCGGAATTTCCCTTGGCTGCCTGCGTACCTGCCGAGCCGCCTCCGAACTCGCCAAGCATGCCGGAACCCTGCGATGCCGCACTATTCGATTGGTTGTCGGCACCGTTATAAACCGTGCCGCTGCCCCCTCCGTAGCTTGAACCGTCCAGAGGATTCGAGGTGGTAAGTCCCGCGCCGCTCGTGTTTACCCCAGCGCTCACGCCCCAGTCGATCACGGAGGCTTGAATTGCTCCGATGGCAGTCCCTCCACTGATGGCCTGGCTGTTAATGTTGCGGGTTTCAGTCGCGGAGACGTCCACGTCCCCGCCCGTCGTATTGACGTTCGCTCCGACGATCTCGGCCGAAGTCGGGTTCTCGATGTTGCCCACGTCCACGCTGCCGGCAGTGGCGCCAAAGAGTGCGCCGCCGACCGTGCCAACGAAGCTGGTCGCGTTGGCCGTGTTCTGGGCAGAAACAGTCAGGCCGTTCCCGGCGGTGTCTGCGCCCGTGCCAACAGTGGCGCTAGTTGAGGAATTGTCGGACTCGACAGACACTGCTCCGGCTGCGCCCGCGAAGACGCCTCCTCCACCGGCAATCGTTCCGTCCGAGAGCTGTTCGCTTGAGTTGGCAGCTACTTTGGTCGAGCCGCCAGCCATCGTGCTGGTGCCGTTATCGATGTAAGCTTCGGTATCCTTCGTCACCAGATCAACGGCGACCGAGCCGCCCACCCCGACAGCACCGCCCCCCACGGCACCGACCAACAGGAGGACGTCGGTAGTGTCGTTGGAGTTCACCGACAGATTACCTCCGGCAGTCGCGCTGTTCCCGCTGATGTATGCCTTCGTCTTGTCATTCAACTCGGAGACGGAAACGGAGCCGGTCGCACCAACGAATCCGCCAGAGACGCCTGCAACAAGCGAGACAACGTCTTCGCCGGCGTTGGCATTGACGGCTACATTGCCGTTGACATCTACAAATGCGTTGGTGATGTCGGCTGTCGTGTTATTTGAGATGATACTGACGTCAAAACCCGCTCCCGCCCCGACGAATCCGCCCGCCACCCCGAGGGCGCTGCCGATATGGCCAACATCGGTTCCGGCCGCAACCAGGACAGAGTCCGTCCCGTTGGCAATAGACGCACCCGTGCCGATCTCGGACTTGGTGTTGTTGTTCAGCAGCAGGATTGAGCCGTTCGCTACGACCCCCACGAAACCGCCCGAGGCACCGGCGGCCACCGTATTGTAATCATTCTCTGACGTCGCGGTAACCGCAAGACCGTTGACCTTGTTCGTGTTCGGAGTAGCGCGCCGTTCACCTGTAAACATGAGATTAGAAGAGAAATCACTGTTCGAGTTGGGAACTTGCGCGCCGTATGACGTGGCTCCCGAGCCGAAGGGAACGTAACTTATTTTGAAGGTTCCATTGTCGGCGTTGATCGCCGAACCGTTTCCTTCCGCTGTCACCGATCCATCAACCCATGCATTGGTGTTCTTTGTCACGTCGGCAAACGCGAGCGCCGCACCGATACCGGCGATGCCTCCGCTGATATGGCCTTCAAGCAGATCCAGGTCCGTTTGGTCGTTCGAGCTGACGCCTACGCTATCGGTTGCTTTGACCGTCGCGCCGTCGTCAATCGAGGCGTTTGTCGTGTCATTGATGATGTACACGGAAGCTGCTACGGCAACACCCGCGTACACACCGCCCGCGCCGGAAATCCCGAGGGAATCGGCTAGCTCTTCGGAGTTTGAGCCCACCAAAACGTCGCCGGTCGAGTTGACATTCGCCGCGTAGTAGACCTCAGCAGTGGTGTCCTTAGTAATGGTGGTCACGTCGGCAGCCGCGGCCGCACCCATGTCAATGCCAATTCCGATGGCGCCAGCCACGCTTGGAGTGAGGTTGGTGTTGCTGGTCGAAGTAACCGACACACCTCCCGCGCCGGCATTCACTGTAGGGCCCGAAGCGCCGAAGTTAACCGGCGGGATCGAGCCGGGCGTGGGTGTCTCTTCGCCGATGTAGGCGTCCGTGGTTTCGTTCAAAATATTCACAACCGCCGAGCCGGCCACGCCAACGGCCTCGCTCAGCGCGCCGCCAGCAGCGACTGGTGTAAGCGTGTCGTTACCGGTCGCGGAAACTTCCAATCCGCCAACATTCGATGTGCCACCTCCGACATAGGCATAGACGCTGTCGCTTTTATCTATAAAGGAGACTGCGATACCAATTCCGGCGGTGCCACCAAGAGCGGCCTGCCCGGCGACGGTGGTCAGATTGGTCTCACGATCGGCACTCACGTCCAGCGTGCCACCCGCGTTTACGTTGCCGCTCGACGAAGCGAACGTGTCGGTATTGTAGTCAAGAACGGTTCCGGAACCGATGACCGTCACGTCCCCGCCAAATCCTGCGTCGGCCGCAACAGAAACCGCTGTCTGAGTCTGCTTGGCGGTCACGTTCACGTTGTTCGCGGCGGTGACATTCGCGCCAGAACCAATGGAAGCGGAAACAGTTTGCGGGTTGCCGAGGGTTCCGATGAACTCAAGGTCACCACCGGCACCCACCGAGGCCGTACTCGATCCCGAGTAGCCTCCCGCAGCATCCACCACGTTGAGCGTGTCGTTAGCGTTCACATTCACGTTGTTGGCGGAGACCGTCGAGCTGCCGATGGCTGCAGAAGTGTTGTTGTTAACATTGTTAAAGATCGCGGAACCCATGAAGCCGGCGGTTTCTCCAATTGCGCCGCCACCGGCAAACAAGTACAGGTTGTCGCTGGTCAGAGCCGCGACATCGACGTCGCCGCTGGCTGTTACGTTGGAAGAGTTTCCGATCGACGCCGTCACGGTTTTGGTCGTAGTGCTCACCGAACCGGCAGCACCCAAGCCGACGTCACTGCCGTCAGCAAAGGTTCCGGCGATCTGAATTAATCCGGATGGCAATCCGAGCGAGCTGCCGCCCTGGTCGTCGTTGGCGTTGACGCTTATATCGTGTGTCGTGCCACCCGTCGTTTTAACCGTTGCTCCGTCCGCGATGTACGCTTCCACATCCTTGGTAAGCTTCTGATAAGCGATGGACGCAGCAACGCTAAAGTCGGCGCTTGAGGCAAGATCCGCCGATACCGCCAGCTGATTCTCATCATCACTCGAGGTAACCTGCACGTTGTTGTTCGAATTGATGTTAGATCCGGTGCCTACACGGGCTGTCACGGTGTTGTCGAGGACTCCAATATCCAGACTGACGCCGACGCCCACATCACCCGAGCTGTAGTCAAAGGCTCCGGCGACGGAATAACCCGTATCGCGATTGGTCGCAGAAATTGTAACGGCGCCGGTAGGTGTAACTCCACCAGCGGTCCCGGCGACGGTCGAGTTGTCAACTGACGCCGTCGTGTTGTTGGTAATGTTGTTGTCGACCGCCGAGCCAGCTAGGCTAGCCACTTGGCTGCTGCTTGAGCTGTCGCCGGCGCCACCCGCACTCAGAGCCAGAACGATGTCCGAGGAGTTCGAAGTTACCGACAGGCTTCCAGTGTCGATCGTTACTCCGTTGGTGTAGGCTTCCGTCGTCTTAGTAATTGAGTTGTCCGCGAGTGAACCCTGCAATCCGGCGGTGCTGGAGCGCACCAACCCGCCATCCGCGGCAACAACCAGGGTCTGGTCCTGAGCGCTCACCGTTGTTGCGGCAGCGTTCACCGTCACGCCATTGCTGATATAGCCTTTGGTTACGTCCGTGATGTTGTTGAACGCGACGTCTCCGGAAACGCCGATTCCAAAGTTGTAGCCGCCCGCATTGGTCTGCGGGTTGGAGTCCGAAGTATTGTTGGTCCCGTTGCTCGAACCCGACGAAGGCATCTTGCCGTTTCCGTTTGCACCGCCGCTGTTGGTTTTGCCGTTGCTGTTCTTAACCGAGGAAGCCGCCAGCGCCATCAGGCGGTCCAAATTGTCCGCGGTCACAGTCACGTTGCCAGTCGCAGTCACTTGTCCGATCGGATAGCCGGTGGGGGTGCCGTTGTCGCCGATGAATGCATCGGTCGTGTCGTTGATATTCAAACTGCCGACGGTTGCGCCGATAGACACGGTTTGCGCGCTGTTGGTGTCGTCCGCGATCTGGTATGCCCGGGTGGTATTTTCCGCATCGACCTTCACGTTGCCGGTGACATTCACTTGTGCCTGATCTTCGATATACGCGGTGGACTTGCTGTTGATGGTCACGTCGGAAATTGCGCCAGATACTCCAAGTGTTCCGCCACTGCTCTGGCCTGCCGCCACCAGATTCGCCATAAAGTTGTTGGCGGTGGAGGTTACGTTGAGGTCGCCGCCGCTGGTATTCACCGTGGCGCCGTCCGCGATGTATGCAGTTGCGGTGTCGTTGTAGGTGATCCCGGCGTAGGTGCCGCCGAATGATCCCAGAGGCGAACTGCTACCGGTGTTGTTCTGCGTGGAGTCCTTGGAATTCTGCGCAGTGCTGGTGCCGGCGTCGTTGGTGGACTGAGTGGTTGCGCTAGCTTCCACCGTCGCTGCTGTCGACTTCACCGTTGCGCCCTGATCCACAAATGCTGTCGCCGTATTGTTGGCTGTCAATGCGGTTACTACGCCTGCCACGCCTACTCCGCCGCCGCCCGGCTGGCCGGTGCTCGAAACTGATGTCGTCGTGCCGTCTGTCAGGTTTTTGTAGGCGGTCTTGATGCTGTTGTACGCGCTCTGCAAACCGCTTACGCTCGATGTGCTGTTGCCCAGGAAAGTCTTCAAGTCGCTGACGCTTCCAGAAACGCTGAAATTCTCCAGGAACTGCTCGACGTCAATCAAGTCTGCCGCCAGGTCATTTGGCATTTCGGCGGTGGCCTTCACGTCTACGGTCCCGCCAGAGGTGACATCCGCATTCTGGTCCACCGAAGCGGTGGCCGTATTGGTGTAATCGGCGATCGCTACCGCGCCGCCCGCGCTGATCGTCGAAGCGGTATCCGCAGAACCGGAGACGTCTTCCTTAAATTTGTCGCTGGCGTTCGCCTCGATGGTTACATTGCCGGTCGCGTTGATCACTGCGTTCGGCCCGACTGTGGACGACGCAGTATTCGAATCGTTCGCGATCGCTACTCCCGCACCGATTTCCACGGCATTCGATGAGCCGGTGACTTTGCTGTTAGCACTGCTGGTGTTGCTCGAATTGTCGTCGCTATTGCTGTTCTTTACTACCGCCGTTGCGTCGGTTTCGTTCTTGTTGTCTAGCGATTCTGCATCCGAAGTAACCGCCGCCGTCGCCGTCACTGTCCCGTTGATGTGCGAATCGGTGGACGAATTGGTGTTGCTGATGGCCAGCGCCGCTCCCGCACCATATTGCTGAGTCGAACTGCCGTCGCCATTCACGCTGGGCTGGGCCTGGGTCTGGAAGCTGTTTTCGTTCTTGGCCAGCAGATTCACGTTCGCTGCGTTTACCGTCGAGCCCTGCTCCAATCCCGCAATCGACTTCGAACTCCCGTCGCTGTACACAAACACCACCGCCGGACCGGTCTGTGTCACCGTGTTGCTGTTGTTGCTCTGCCCCGCCACCGCCTTGCCCGTATTCGTCAGATTGTTGGTCGAGTGCGCGGTCACATCTACGTCGCCGGTTGCCGTGATGTTCGCCCCGCTGAGGACTTGCGCCATGGCGGTTGCGTCGGACTCCGCATAAGTAATGTACAGGCCGTTGGCGGTGAACTTGGCGGTGGAAGAGGCTTCGGAATCGATGGTCACTTTGCCTGTCGCCGTAATATTCCCGCCCATTTGAATGTTCGCGGTAGCCTGGGAAAGGATTCCGCCCGCGTAGCTGTTGGCGTTGAGCAGACCTAAAATGCTGTCAGTTATGGAGAGCGCGCTGGTATTACTGCCGCAACTGCCGCTGCTGCCAAACAGTACGCACAACCCATCCGGCGCCGCCGTCCGGCTGCCATCGGCGGTTTCGCTGATGGTCGCGGTCTTGCTGTCCGTAGCGGTCGCAGAAAGGCTGATGTCCTGGCCCTTGATCACCGCTCCAGAGCCGATCGTGATGCTCGCATTCGCTTGGGTTGTATTGAATGTGTTGTCGTTGGTCGAGCCCGAACTCCAGCTCTTGCTGACGCTATTGTTCACCGCGAGGGACACATTTCCAGCAGTCCCGCCGCCAGTCGCCGACGCATCCAGCGTGGCGCCCCCCTTGATGTTGATCGAAGTCGTCTCATTGATCGAAATGTTTCCGGAGTTGCCTCCCGCAGTGGAGTTCTGCGTGCCGATAGTCACGCCCGGCTCCACCTCGAAGGTGTCGCCGGTGTTGGTGTAATCCGCACCGCCGGTCGGTGTGTTCACGGCAACATCGGTGTCCGTCGGATCCACTAGCACGCTGCCGTTCTTTCCGTCCGTTGCCCCGCCATTGAAAGCTCCACCAGCCAGCTTCACTGTATCCTTGGCGCTGAGTTCAATGGCGCCGCCACTACCAGATACGTTTCCGCCTCTTGCCGCAATCACAGCACCCTGATCGAATTCCGCATCATGCGACGCCCAAATCTTGATTCCTCCGCCGTTGGAGTTCTGGCCCTCGCCGCTGGCGCTGATCAGCGAACCGGAACTAAGAGTTACGTCGTTTCCCGCCTGAATGGAAATATTTCCCGCATCAAGGTTGTTTGCGCCGTCGGTGCGGATCTGACCGGAGTTCTGAAAATCTCCTTGCGCAACGATTTCGATATTCCCGTTCTGAGTGGAGAGCGCATTGCCGGCAACCAGTCCGTTTACGTTGACCACGTCACTGAAGTCGGGTTGGCTGCTCGCAAAGACCGCGCCCGAAGCAATCTTGCCGGAATTGGTTACGTTTTGACCTACGAGCACTGCGTCAGAAATTGTGTTGATCCTGCCTTGAACCAGAATCATGCCGTCCGAACTAATCGGCACTGCCCCGCTCAGCAATGCGGACGTGTTGGCCGCAGAAGGCGCGCCCGCAGTAAACAAGGAATCCATGAATGCTTTGGTCGGCGTGATGAGCATCAAAGCGCCCACATTGACGCTGCCGCTCTTGCCTACCACCATTCCAAAAGGATCGGCGAAGAGAACGTTGCCTCCAATTTTGCCGTTCTGAATCGAGTTGAGGACGCCCCAGATGTTGATGGCCTGTGAGTTGACAAGATTGAGAAGATCGAGGCTGCCGCTCGGAAGCACAAGATCAACGGTGTTGCCTTTGGCGACGTTAAACGTGGAAAACGAATTGTAGGCGACGGTGCCCTGCACCGTGGAGGTTGTGACGTCGGTCGTTTTACCGTTCACTTTGACGGTCGTATTGGTTTTGCCGTCGGGCACAATCTGCTGCTGTACCGCTTGTTGCTGCGCGTTGATTGGGACGCACAACAGATAGCTGAGCCCGATCACCAGTAATTGTGACGCGATGCGTTTCATAGTGAACCTCCAAGCCTATTTCTTGCTACGCCGCAACGGACGCGTGCGCACACTTGAACTCACACACTCGAACGCGAGGGAGATTGCCACTGAAGTGCTGGGTATTCCGCAGGACATATCCGCAGGTCCCCCCACGAGACCCGCTAATGGGCAGCTATGTTGTGCCCGCTCCCTGTCTTGTCCATTACCTAAATGGAATAACCCAAACGGACTATCTATCGCCTAAAAAGCGGCAAGATCGCCGAACAGTTAAGAGGTGAACGGCCCCTGTCAAGCTAGATTTTGATTAAGAATCGCATTCGCATCTTAGAAAGTGGCAACCACCTCCGCAGCCATTTGTGCAGACCAAGCCACTTCGCGTGCGCCGACGTTTCTCTGCAAAGAAGGATGATGAACGGGTGGCGCATTTCATTGTTTGACAAATTGCTGTGCTATACTGCCGTCCCTGTTCACACGTCAAGCGGGTCCCGGGAAATCTTAGCCGCGCCGGAGGTTCTCCATGTCTATCCTTTTCCGCTCTTTGACCATTCTTCTTCTGCCTATTCCCATGATGGGCCATGCTTCGACTGCGTCGCCGCAGGCAACCACGGGCAAGCCCTCAGCACCGGCTGTCAGCAAGTCCGCGCCGGTGGCTTCCTCGGTTGCACCCGAGGTCATGGCCCCGTCCACGCCGGTCATTACCGTCGCGGGGATTTGTGACAAGGCTGCAAATCGCTCATCAAGCTGCAACACCATCGTCACTCGAGAGGAATTCGAGCGTCTTGCCCAGGTTGTCCAGCCGGAGATGGCTGCCTCCGGACGCCAGCGTCTCGCAGCCCTTTACTCGCAGTTGCTGGTGTTCGCGAACGCCGCTCAGCAACGAGGGCTCGACAAAACCGCGGACGCTCAACAAGCCCTTCATTTCGCTCAATTGCAAGCCCTGTCGCAAGTGCTCGCGCGCAAGCTTCAAGCGGGAACGTCCAAGGTAAGTTCCGACGACGTGCAAAAGTATTATCACGAGCACCCCAAGCAATTCGAGGAAGCCACATTGCTGCGACTGTATGTTCCGCGAAACGCGCAGGGTGAGGGCAAGCCCATCAAAGAGATCAAAGAGGAAGACGCGCAGGCGGAAATGAAAAAGTTGCGCGATCGCGCAGTCCGGGGAGAGAGCTTCGAGTCGCTGCAAAAACAGGCCTACGCGGATCTGGGCGTCGCAGGCAACGCGCCTCCAAGCGAGCTTAAGAAGGTACGCCGCGAAGGCCTCAGTTCTGCGACGGCGGCCGTTTTCGATCTGCAACCAGGTAACTTCTCCGAGCCGATCTCGGAGCCGAGCGGGCTGTACGTCTTTGAGATGACGTCAAAACGAGTGCTGCCTCTCCAAGAAGCTACGCCGGAGATCGTGGGTACGATACAGAAGCAGCGCCTGCAGCAGGCGCTGGATCAAATATCCGCGTCCGCTAAAGCGACCTTTAACGCCGCTTACTTCGGTGATGCGGTGAAGGCAGCTTCGACAGGCCTTAGCCCTGCGGGCGGTCCGCTTGCTCCCGGCGAATCCGTGAATTCCAGCACTGTGCCGGTTAACAACAAGCCCAGCCCGCCGCCAAAATAAAATGAGAACTTACGAGGTCAGCGGTGCACCCGCACAGAATGAATGATCAGGTGCTCAGTCTTCTACGAAGGACTTTAGCCTGGACAGTGTCTGATCCCACTGCTCGGAGACGAAATCGAGGTATTGCTTAATTCCTTCAATTGGCTGCGGATCGAATTCGAACAGGCTCTCGCGACCGGTACGGACGCTATGCACGATTCCTGCACTCTCCAACACTCGCAGATGCTTGGTGATCGCCTGCCGGGTCAGCTTGGAACCCTGCGTCAGCTGGGAGATCGAATAAGGCTGCCGACCACAGAGCTTCGCAACCAGCGATAGCCGCGTCTCGTCGCCCAGCGCGGCAAATACGTGTGCGCGAGCCCGCCATTTGACCGGCCTGCTGCTACCGCGTTGGCGTGACATAGTTCTCGATGTTCTTCATCTGCTCTGTCCAACCGCCGTCATTCATGCGGAATGCTTCGAGGCGGCGGCCGCTGGGGACCTTGTCGAAGCCGGACTCTGTGAGCAGAAGCAGGGTACCGCTTGAGGTCTTTTCCAGCCTAAATTCGACGAGTGTAGGCGTCTCCTTCGAGTAATCTATTTTGGGATCGACAGAATAAGGATGCCAGGTGAAGGAAAAGAGCCGTTCGGACTCCATTTTCTGCACCACGGCCTCCCATTGGACGTGCTCGTAGCCAGGATAGGTAACCTGGCCGCGCGAGACCTGACCCGGTACGAATGGGCCATTCAGCTTCACACGAAACCACTCGCCAAACTCACGGTAATCCGTCAGGGCACGCCAGACCCGCGAAACTGGCGCCTTGAGCTCAATGCGCTTCTCAATATGGTTACTCATATTAAGCAACCTCCGGGTTGCATATTAGCTTAGGCGACACCAAAAAGCAACCTAACGGTTGCATCATCAGAGGACAGGGAGAAACATGCTTGTGGAACTCAGGCGGGATCGGCCAAAGCTGCCCAAAGACTCCCTCACCGGCGGCTTTACAAATGTTTAGATCTACGCGGTCAAAAGGCGAGCCGCTCGCCTGCCCACAAACAGGTGATTCTGGGCGGTACTGAACAAGAGGGAACCTGCGGTCTGGTTTCGTCTAACATCCGCTGAAATCTTAGCCTTGGAATAGCTCATGCCTGCCTGTTGACAATTTGCTCTACCAATTTGCTCTACAATGAGCGCCATCCACTGGTTTTGGTGCCCAAAACTATGCATCCAGTCACGGAGGCCGCATGAGTAACTCCCAACCTCCAGTCGCAGCGCCTCCCCACCAGCGGCCTTGGATCTTCGATCTCACGCCGCGAGAGCGCAGCACCCTGGTCGCAACTTTCGGCGGCTGGGCGCTGGACGGCATGGACGTGATGGTCTATAGCTTCGTCATTCCCACGCTGATCGCAGCGTGGCACATCAGCAAAGGACAAGCGGGCTTGCTGGGTACGGCCGCTCTGCTGATTTCCGCCCTTGGAGGTTGGCTGGCCGGATTGCTCGCGGACCGCTTCGGCCGCACACGTCTCCTGCAGATCACCATTTTATGGTTCGCATTTTTCACGTTCTTAAGCGGATTCACCAACTCCTTCTGGCAACTGCTGATGATGCGCGGACTACAAGGTCTGGGTTTCGGTGGGGAGTGGGCGGTCGGCTCAGTGCTGATGGGTGAAGCCATCCGCGCGCAGTACCGCGGCAAAGCCGTCGGCACCGTGCAAGGTGGATGGGCCGTCGGGTGGGGCTTCGCAGCCATCTGCTATACCGTGCTCTTCTCCATACTGCCCGCCGCAACTGCGTGGCGCGCGATGTTCTGGATCGGCATTCTTCCAGCGCTGCTGGTCTTCTACATCCGGCGCAACGTTCCCGAGCCCGAAGTGTTCGACCGGACGCGCGCGCGCGAGGCTGCCCTCGGGGAGGGGAGGCATTTCCTGGAAATCTTCAGCCCAGCGCTGCTGAAGATCACCTTTCCCACCGCGTTGCTGGCGACCGGCGTACAAGGTGGGTATTACGCCATCACAACCTGGTTGCCCACATTCCTGAAGACGGCGCGCGGCCTCTCGGTGCTCAACACCGGCGGTTATCTGTTCGTTGTGATCGTGGGCTCGTTCGTCGGTTACATGGTCAGCGCGTGGCTGGCTGATCGCCTTGGTCGCAAGCGGACGTTGATACTCTTTGCGGTCTGCTCTCTGCTGACGGTGACAGCGTACACCTATCTGCCCATCAGCAACCCGGTCATGCTGGTGCTGGGATTCCCGCTCGGCTTCTTCGCGTCGGGATCGTTCAGTCCGGTCGGCGCATTCTTTACGGAACTGTTTCCCAGCCGGTTGCGCGGGTCTGGCCAGGGATTCTCCTATAACTTCGGACGCGGCATCGGCGCGTTGTTTCCGACCCTCGTCGGCTACCTCAGCGCGCGCACTGCCCTGGGATACGCCATCTCCGCGTTTGCCGTGGCCGCCTACCTGGTCATGATCTTGGCCGTACTCCTACTGCCTGAGACCAGGGGAAAAGAGCTGCAGGTCTATGAATGAGCAGGTGGAAGGAAATTCGAGTCCGTTCTGCCAGGGGCCGAACCCCGACCCGGGCACGCCGATCCATTCGATGCAGAGGCTTGGGACTGCCACGCGCACGTCTTCGGGCCGGTAGAGCACCCCAACGCGGCCCATCACGACAAGCCTTGCACGCGCGCGCCTGCTGCTTTGAGCCGCCGATTGACCTCGCGTGCAATGGCTACGCTGCCCGGCGTGTCGGAGTGAATGCAGATGGTGTTTGCTGCAACCGTTAGTTCGGAGCCGTCGCTAGCGATAACCCTGTGCCGAACCGCGATGTCAATGGCTTGCTGCGCGGCGCGCGCAGGATCGTCAAGTAGCGCCCCGGAAAGAGTCCGTTTACGCAGAGTACCGTCCGGCTCGTAAGCGCGGTCAGCGAAGGCTTCGGCAGCGATTCGCGATCCCATGGAATGCCAGACTTCCAGAGCAGACGAGCCGGCCTGACCGACCATGATGAGCTGTGGATTGATCGCCTTCACAGCGCGGCCGATTGCGAGCGCAACCTCGCGGTTCGTGTTGGCCGCGTGATATAGCGCGCCGTGCGGTTTCACATGCACTAGCCGCATGTCCAGGGACCCCGCAATCTTCACCAGCGCCGCGATCTGCCGACCCACAAAACCCTCGATTTCCAGCGGAGAATATGGCGATTCGACGCGTCCAAAATTCGCGGGATCAGGATAGCCCGGGTGCGCCCCGACTGCGACCTTCAACTTGCGAGCTCCGGACAGCGTCTGCCGCATGGATTGTTCATTGCCGGCGTGTCCGCCGCACGCGATGTTGGCGGAGGTAATGTAGCGCATCAGCTCGAAGTCAATTCCATTGGCCAGCGATTCTTCGAACTCGCCCAAGTCGGCGTTGATATCGATAGAAATATCCGTCATCTTGAATTGCCTCTCTTTTATGCGAGAGCACTCAACCTTAACAGCCCTGATCGTCCGATCACGAAACCGATCACGAAACAAAGATTTCTTTCAGCCAGCGCTCCTGCTGGCCTATCGCTTGGACTGCTTCTGCAATGGAAACTTCGACGAGTCCCACCTCGTCGCGAGGCCGCAACTGGCCGACGCGATGGACATCGGCCGCGATCACATTCGCGATTTTTGGATATCCACCGGTGGTCTGCTGATCGACAAACAGAATGATCGGCTGGCCATCCTGCGGCACCTGAATAGCGCCGAGCGGGATGCCGTCCGTAAGCAGCTCGGATTGTTCGCGCGGGCGCACCGCCTCTCCCTTCAGCCGCAGGCCGGTGCGGTCCGTCTGCTCGCTGACGATGTACGCGCTGGAGAACAATTTCTCGAATGCCTCCGGCCCGAACCAGTCCTGCTGCGAGCCTTTGGTCACACGCAAAGGTCGCGGAGCGCGCAATACATCAAGGGCATCCGGACGCAGCGAGCGGACGCGGAATGAGCCGTGCTGCCGAACCTGCAACACGTCGCCGCTCTGCAATCTGCGCCCGTTAAACCCTCCAAAGTGGCCGGCGACAAACGTTGACGCGCTGCCCATGACCAGCGGAATGTCGAATCCACCTTGGACAGAGAGGTAGCATCGCGCGCCGGTCGTCATGCTCCCGCATTTTAGGGCTGCTCCCGCGGGGAGATCGAACGCTGTGTTGACGGGCACTTGAGCGAAACCGGCTTTGCATTCGCAACTGGCGCCTGCGAGCGCGACGATGGCGCTCTCCTCGAATTCCAGGGTTGCGCCGAGCAGGGTCATCTCCAGCGCGGGGGCGTTCTCATCGTTGCCCACCAGAAGATTGGCAATGCGGAACGACAACGGATCGGCGGCCCCGGCGGGAGAGATGCCGAGGTGAGCATAGCCGTAACGTCCAAGGTCCTGGACGGTCGTGAAGAACCCCGGCTTCACAACCCGAATCGTCATGTAAGCCGGGCCTCAGCATGTCGTGGTATGTCTTCGAAGGTGGCGCGGTCAATCGGAGAGAATTTCATCCTGTCGCCCGGTTGCAGGCGAGTTGGCGGTGTTGCTTCGGGATCGAACATACGTAAAGGCGTACGTCCGATCAGCTTCCAGCCTCCGGGAGAGTCAACTGGATAGATTCCTGTCTGACTGCCGGCAATTCCGACACTTCCGCCGGCAATGGAGGGCCTGGGAGTCGCGAGCCTGGGCATGTGCAAAACCTCCGGCAACCCACCGAGGTAAACGAACCCCGGGGAGAATCCGAGGAAATATACGAGATACGTCGGGGAGGAATGTAGTCGGACAACCTCTTCCAGTGAAAGCCCAGCATGCTGCGAGACATCCGGTAGATCGGGACCGAACTCGATGTCGTAACAGACCGGAATAGTAACCACGTTAGCGTGCCTGTCGACCGCGGAGTCACTAGCAAGGGCGAGTTGTTGAACCACCGAGATCAGTTCGTCGTGCGACAACCGCAGCGGATCGAAATCAATGAGCAGGGACGCGTATCCCGGGTGCAGGTTGCGGATCCGCGGATCATGCCAGGCCTGGAATGAATGAAACAACCCAATCACCCGCTCGTGGAGTGCGGGCGAGATCGCATTCCCGAAGACAATCAACAACGACGAGTCGCTCGCCGGAATGATCTTCATAGGTTCCGGCACCTTCCTCGCAAGAATAGAACGATCTCCGCCGGCGCCACATCTGCTATGGAGATGCGCCGCGCTATCGATTATGGGCTTATCATACGCGCGAAGACCTTCGCCTCAATTCTTCTAACCATTATCACGGCCAAAGCCCACTCTCAACAGCCGGTACCAACGTCGCTCGCCGCCGGCTTCAGGCCCTTCCCGCGATGCAACTTAGCCCTAGCCCGCCCCGCGCCAAAGAAACTTCTTGGACCCTAAGGTGCATCTGAGGTCAGGACTCTTTTCGCGGACTTGGCAGCACCGCTGTCACCTGTACTGTCTCATGAAGGCGCGTTATAAGACGGACTATGCGGTTCCGCGCCAAAGTCGCCCTGTTATTCCTCCTGCTCTCTGTGGCCTCTGCCCCTGTCGCGTTAGCGCAAGAGAAGCAGGCAACCTCAAATGGGGCTTACCGAGCCACTCGCAAGACCCCCGACCTGCAGCAGAAGGCAACCGAGTCCCGGCCGCTGACTCTGGGTGAGGGCTTGGCGATTCTGGGTGCCGCACTGGATTTCCGCCATCAAGCGGATTCCCCTTCCGATTGCTCGCACTTTGTCCACGGACTCTATGAGCGCGCCGGCTTCCCTTATGTGTACGCAAGCTCTTCGGACCTTTACGCAGGGATCGACGAATTTCGACGAGTCGCAAGTCCGCAACCGGGTGACTTGGCTGTCTGGCGCGGACATGCGGGGATTGTGGTCAATCCCGTTCAGCATTCCTTCTTCAGTGTGCTAGGTTCGGGCCCCGGCCTCGATTCGTACGATTCGTTGTATTGGAAGCAATGGGGACGACCCCGTTTCTTTCGTTACGTCAAGCGGGTTCCAAATGGTGTACTCTCCACCTCGATCCGGACTGCGAGCTGGACGCCCACGACTTTGGGAAACGCGGAACCGCACGAGCCGCCTGCTGAGGACCCAGCGCCTGATGTATCGGCGGAGTCCCCAGGCGAGACCGTATCTTCTGCCAAGGTTGCGAAAGAGAAGCCAGTGGACACCGAAACACCCCGCGTTGTCGTGAATTCCGTTCGGCCCGAACCAGATCAGGTGGCAGCAGCCTTCCTGCAAGCGTGCAGAGACTCCGAGGGGCGGCTCCGTGAGCGTGACCTTTTCAAGTCGGCCAAATCTCTGGTTGTGTTCGACCATTTCGAAGTGAAGAAGGTGCACACCGGAGGGAACCAGGACTGGGTAGAGGTTCAGATCGGTGAACTGGGTTCTCTCACGGGCAGTAAGGCGGAGGTGCACAGGCGTTCGGAACGACAACGATGGCCTCTGGCTCGCCGAAACAATACAAGTTGGGAGCTGACGCCTTCGCGGGACACTGTCTACCTTCCTCACCCCATAGCCGTGCGCATCCTGGCACACGGACTCGCGCAACTCACCGAGGATAGTCCCGCCACCACCAGTAGGACGCAGGAGAAGGCTGAGTTGGCGCGACTTCTTGATGTGCTTCTGCAAAAATAGCACGGCTAAAGCCGTGCCCTAGCCAGAACCAAACTGCGGTCCACGGTAATTATGAGACCGCTCTAAATCACAATTTCCCCGGCAATCCTCAGCTTACGCTCGAACCCGCTGGCTTCCCCATTTTCCTGAACTGAGTGTATGATCCTCCCGCCGTTAACTTACACAGTTTAGGAGATGACCATGAAGAAGCTCTACGGGCTCGCCGTTTTGCTGTTGTTGCTCGCGCCTGCGTTGTTCGCGCAGGAGCACTACACCGAAGGCCCCATCTGGCGCATTCAGTTGATCCGCGTGAAACCCACTCACATGGATGAATATCTCACCAGCCTGCGCAAGTCCACCAAGCCGATGATCGAGGAAGAGAAGCGGCAGGGGCTGATCCTGGACTACAAAGTTTTTTTCAAGGAGACCAAGAACAACCCGGAAGATTGGGACATCTGTGTGGCCATCCAATACAAGAACTATGCTGCCATGGACGGACTGGCGGCAAAAGGCGAGGCGGTTCGCGACAAGATCATGGGCGGGAAGCAACCTGCTCAGCAGTTGTCCGAGAAACGCGCTGAAATCCGGGAGATCATCAGCTCGGAACTCTTGCAAGAGATTTTCCTGAAATAGCGGCGATCTCGCGATCTGCAGGGCCGCGTCAGAGACACGGCCCTGGTTTTGCTGTTAGTCGTTTTCTTACCGCGCGCGGGGAGACGAATCTGTGTACAATCCGCACTGCTTTCAAAGTCAGGAAAGCAATTCCGCTTTTCACCCCATTTGTGTGACCCAGGAGGTCAACCATGAAAAGACTTACGGGATCGATGCTCGCCCTGCTTGTTTTGTTGGCGGTTGGGATATCCGGGATCGCTGCTGGCCAGGACAAGCCCACTGCCATGATGCCACCCAAGGTACTGACGATCACGCGGGAGTATACCAAGCCGGGGAAGTCGGGTACCCAACATGAAAAGACCGAGAGCGCGTTTGTTCAGGCAATGACGCGTGCGAAATGGCCAACCCACTATCTGGCTGTGGAATCTCTTTCGGGTAAGTCGCGTGCTCTCTTTCTGACCGGCTACGATTCGTTTGCGGCGTGGGAAAACGATACGCTCGCAACTGAAAAAAATACCACTCTATCGGCTGCCCTTGACCGCGCCTGGGCAGCAGACGGTGAACTATTGAGCGAGACCGACGGCGCCGTGTTGGCATTCCGCGAGGAATACAGCCTGCGTCCTCAGGTGGACATACCCCACATGCGCTATTTCGAGATCACGGTCTTCCAGGTTAAGCAGGGCCACGACAAAGATTGGGACGAAATCGTGAAGCTGGTAACCGCCGCTTACAAGAAAATCCCGGATGCGCACTGGACAGCCTATGCGAGTGTCTACGGATTTCCAGACACTACCTACGTCATCTTCAACCCGATGAAGTCTGCTGCGGAGATTGACAAGAACTTCGCGGAGGGCAAGGAGTTTGAAGCGGCGATGGGTGAAGCGGGCATGAAGAAGCTCAGCGAGTTGTCGGCTGCAGCGATTGAGTCGAGCCAGACGAACCTGTTCGCGTTTAATCCGCGCATGAGCTACGTGTCTGACGATTGGGTCAAGGCAGACCCGGAATTCTGGAAACCAAAAGGCGCCCCTGCTCCCGCGGCCGCCAAGAAGTCAGCGGACAAGCCGGCGGATACTCATTAAGATTGAAACCTAGAAAGCACCGAACCCGCCCTTTAGTTGGCGGAGGGCGGGTTCTTTCTGATGAGACATGTCTTGGGCATATAATCCAGGAACTTCCCGCCGTGACCAACTGGCGCGTGATCCACATCACAGCTGAAATGTTCGGCGAGCAATGACGATCATTTGACGATCATTCGTCGGCCGCGATCGTTTTCCGTCAGCATAACTCAGCGCAGCCTGATGCAGACCACGTCTCCGTCATCTAACTCACTGTAACTAGAGGCCAATGACTTCTAATGTGCCCGCCAAGTCTTCGGCCCTTCGCGTGCAGTCCGCAGAATCTCTGTCTGGCCGAAACTCCACAGAAGAGAAGACTGGACCCAGCCCATGCTCCATAAATGCGCAAACCCCGCCTGCACGGTTCCGTTCCGTTCCCTTCGCGAAGGCAAGCTGTTCCTGGCAGAAACTTTTCCTTCTGACCTCAGCGCCTCTTTCGACGGGAACCGGCGGAAGCTCCGGCGGCGGGAACATTTCTGGCTCTGCAACGCCTGCTCGTCTCACTTCACTCTTCGTTTTGACCCCAATCTCGGGATGATGACCGTCCCACTCAGCGAGCGCGCGAGCCCACGCTTCCTCACCCGCGCCGTGGTCAATGCTTGCTGAGGGTCAAAAGGGATGCCGATGGATTACCCAATCATAAAACGCTCATCTTGCTCGGTTTGCGGCCTCGACACCTTTCGCCACACCGGATGGTTCCTGGTGGTCGAGAACCGCTGGCTCGACCGCCTCAAGATCCTCTCCTGGCATTCTTCGCTCGCCATGCAGAAAGACATGAAGAGCGTCTGCTGCAGGCAACATCTCAAAACGCTGATCGCCCACTGGCTGACCCAAGCCAGCCTCCGCCTTCCTCCAGCACATGACGCTCCGCTGCCCATTGGCAGCGATCCGACTCTGACCGATATCGATCTCGGTCCTCACTCGCTGGGCCGCCTGGTCGGCGAATTGGCGGTTCATCGCGAATCCTTCTCCCGCGTCTGGTCGGGGTCCCCCGCGGCCCTCGAATGCATCCTCGACGCCCTCATCACCATCGGAGCTGAAAACAAACCCCACGCACTGGAGTGTCAGCTCTTCGACCTGCCTACTGAGTCCTCACACGGACTTTCGCTCCAATAAAGCGCTGGCAGAGTCTAGCTCTGCCAGCGCTCCTTCCACGCTCGCCAATCTTTCTCGATCGCGTCCGCCATCGCCTGCGCCGCTCCCAGCAGCCAGTTCCCTTTTCGTCCACGCAAGTCCTTCAGGATCGGCCGCCGTTTTTCTTCCGTTCCCACATGAATATTCGCCGTCTCTCTTCCCATCGCGTCTAGAAGCCGCAGTTCGCCTCGGCTGGTTCCGAGTTGGTCCAGTTCGATGCGCGAACAATGCGGCGACAGCCGCCGCACGATCCAGTGCCCCCGCATCTGCACATACGGATCCGGACATCGCACCGCCCGCCTCAGGATCGCCGCATACAAAATCTCTGCCGGCGCCCGCTTCGGATTCAGCCAGTGCAAAGCCGATGGCAACAGCGCCTTGGCCTCCCGCGCCACGCGCCCGCCTTTCCACTCCGCGATCGCCACCAGTCGCGTCCGCCCGAGGCTTCCCAGCCCCGCCACTCGCCGCGCCAGCCGGTAGCGGATCCTCGGCTCCGGCAGCAGATGCTCAATCGCCTCGCGCGCGCTCTTTGGTATCTGTCCTTTCACCGTCGGGAGACGATCCATTTTTTGCCAGAACACTACCGGATCCCGCAGCTTGCTCTCCGCGATCGCCCGCAACCACTCATGGCTCTCCTCCAACACAAACGGACACCCGCCCTCCTCCATCCCGCGCTCGTATCCCGCCAAAATCGCCGTCGCCGACTCTTTCGGCTTCATCGCCAGGCGATTGTCCCGTGTCGCCAGCAACGCGCTCGTCGCCAGCCGCACCAGATCCATCGTGTAGGGAAACACACAAGCTTCATCAAAATCATTAACTCCCCACACCAGCCGCCCATCGGTGTCTCGCCAGGTGCCGAAGTTCTCCACGTGCAGATCGCCCACCGACAAAAGATGCGGCACTCGGTCCAGGTCCGCACACACCTCCGGCCACACCTGCACCCAGCGATAGAAAGTCGCCCGAAAGAAGGGAAAAAGAGCCGCCGCCATCTGCTCATGCTTGAACCGCAAATCGGGCCCGACAATTCGGATGTGCAGTCCCATCCAATCCTCAAACTTCTTTGTAGCCTTAACAATGTTCATAGATGGTTAGCAACAATAACGGTTAGAGGGAGTGTTTCATAAATGCCCTTCCGCTAGGAGGGCACGTCCCTCAAGAGCTAAAGCCCGCATTCTGCTGGGCTCTGAACGGCACCCCTTCGGCTTTGCTCAGGGCAGGCTTCTGAAGCCCTGCCCTACCCAAGACCGATTTACGGAACACGCTCTAGCAAACATAACGGATAGCGACAATAAGAAGATAGGGACACCCTGTCAAGACAATCAGAACCGGCAACCTTCTCTTCACGCTCCCAATCTCGTCCCCTCGCACCCTCGCACTCTCTCCTGCTATGATTTGCGGCACCCATGTTCTCAGGTCAGATATTCCTACGTTCTAATCTAGCCCTGGCCATCCTCGCCCCGCTCGCGATTTCCACCAGCCTCCGCGGACTCTCTGTCCCGAAAACGCAGCCCGTTGTGCGCACCGTCCGCATGGTGCAGCAATCCATCCCCATGCCCGATGGCGTGCACCTCTCCGCCACTCTCTACATGCCGGACAACGCGAAGCCCGGCGAAAAATTTCCTGCCCTCTTCGAATATCTCCCCTATCGCAAAGACGACGCCACCGCTGCCCGCGACTATCCCATCCACGCCTGGTTCGCCGCCCGCGGATACGTCAGCGTCCGGGTCGATATCCGCGGGTTCGGCACGAGCGAAGGCACGCCCACCGACCGCGAATATTCCGAGCAAGAGCAACTCGACGGTGAGCAAGTCATCGCCTGGTTAGCCGCTCAACCCTGGTCCACCGGCAAAGTCGGAATGTTTGGTATCTCATGGGGAGGCTTTAACTCCATCCAACTCGCCATGCGCCGTCCGCCCGCGCTTAAAGCCATTCTCGCCGTCGATGCCACCGAACAACTCTTCCATGACGACATCCATTTCATCGACGGCATGATGCACTTCGACGAGTTCGAACTCAACATGGACCTCGCCCCCTCCATGACCGGCGCCCCCGACTATTCGCTCGACGAAAAAATTCTCGGCCCGCGCTTTGAATCCGTGCCCTGGTCGCTGCTCTATCTCAAGCATCAACGCGACGGCCAGTTCTGGCGCGCTCCCGTCCGACCGCTCAACGAAATCAAAATTCCCTGTTTCTTAATCGGAGGCCTGCTCGACGGCTACCGCGATTCCATCCCGCGCGTGTTCGAGCAAGTCAAAGCGCCGCTGAAAGCGATCGTCGGCCCCTGGAATCACACCTTCCCCAACGACGCCGAGCCCGGCCCTCAGATCGAATGGCGAGATCAAGCGCTTCGTTGGTGGGATTACTGGCTAAAGAATCGCAATACCGGGATCATGGAAGAACCGCCGCTATCCATCTACATGCAGGACTGGCACGCCCCCGATCCCCACCTGAAAAACGTGCCGGGAAAATGGCGCGGCGAAATTGGCTGGCCTCCGAGGAACGTAGCGAACACAACGCTGTATCTCTATGACGCCCACGTCCTCTCCACCGACCCCGCAAAACCTGCCGTGCATCAACTCCGCTACATTCCATCCGTTGGCGTGGAAGCCGGATTCTGGTGGGGAGAACTGCTCACCGACCAGCGCCCCGTCGATGCCTTCAGCCTCACCTACGACTCCGCTCCGCTGAAAGTAGACCTCACGATCCTTGGACGCCCCCACGCCCTGCTCCAGGCAAGCGCGTCCGCGCCGCAAGCTGACTGGTTCGCCCGCCTCTCCGACGTGGCTCCCGATGGCACCGTCACCCAAGTTACCGGAGCGGGACTCAACGGCGCGCAGCGCGACTCCGCTTCCGACCCCAAAGACTTAGTGTCCAACCAGACTTACTCGCTAGATATCGAGATGCACCTGGCCACCTGGACTTTCCCCAGAGGCCATCGCATCCGCCTCGCAATCTCGAATGCGCTCTGGCCCATGGTCTGGCCAACTCCCTATGCCATGACGACGACGCTTCAGCTGGGCGGCAATACCGGATCCCGCTTGACCCTGCCGCTCGTCCCGCCGTCCATGTACGCCGCACCCCAATTCGCGCCCCCCGAGCCCTCCGAACAACGCAGCGACATTCAGTCCGCAGGCTTCCCATGGCCCGGCGATTGGAAAACCGAGCGCGACGAACTCAATGGAAAAGCAAAAGTGACCTGGACCGGAAAGTCCGAAGAAACTTACCCGTGGGGAAAAGAAACCGACTTCGAAGGAATCACGTATCTAGCCGATGACAACCATCCAGAGATCAGTTCCGTCCAAGCAGAAGCTGAAATCGTCATGGCCCTCAAGCAACAAACACTGATCTGGCAAGGCCACCTGACCCTAACCAGCGACGCCAAAGACTTCTACTACAAATACACGCGGCAGTTATTCAAAGACGGCCAGCCCCTGAAACAAAAAACCTGGGAAGAAACCATCCCCCGGGACCACCAGTAAGATCCCGGCGCACTCCGCCGGCCCCCGTGATCCTCTGTGCCCCTGCGGTAAAGTTTTTCCCCGCGTACTCCGCTCCCTCTGCGGTCAAATCTCACGGCTCGCGCGCGCGCTGGCCCAGCCCACTCTTCAAATCCGCCGCCAGCAACTGATGAAACAACTGTTCCCCCGCTTCCCGCCGCACCGAGAGCCGCCCCGCCTCATAGACTCGCGACTTCAGCCCCCTCTGCACCGCCTCGCAAATTCCCAAATCCTCATCCTGCACCCGATTCCCCACCGCAACACTCTGCTCGTTGTAAGCGCGCGCAGCCTCGCTCACGTCGCTCAAGTAGAAATCAAACATCACCCGGCAATGATCCACATCAATCGGGATCACCCGATTCGTATCCAGATAACCTTCATAGCAGTTGAACATGAAATTCGGATGTAGCCAGAAATACCAGGCCCGGTCGCCCTTCCGCGTCGTCCCCGTCGCCGCATCCTCATCCGAACTCATCATCGGACTCGACTGTAAGCAATACCGGTGCTCATTCTCGATTGTGTACTGCTTGTAATCCAAGACCGAACTAAGTCCCTTGTGCAAATGCGGCACGTGATATCCGCCGTCCAGATAGTTATCTACAAACACCTTCCAGTCACAGTTGATATCATAACTCTTAGTCGTAAAGTAGTGTAGCTTACTCAAGCCCAGCGGAGCTACCCGCTTCACTAACCCACCAAGAAACTCCGCCAGCGGAGCCGCCTCCGTATCCAGATTCACAAACACAAATTGCTCCCACGTCTCCACCTTCACCGGAACCAGCCCATTGTCCTTGCGCTCGAAGTTCTTCACCCCATCGAACTCCGGCATCCCCTTGAGCGTCCCATCCAGCCCGTAATTCCAGCCGTGATAAGGACAATGCAAACTCGATGCGTGCCCACACGGTTCCGTCACCACCGCCGCCGCATGATGCCGGCACACGTTATAAAACGCCCGCAGCACGCCATCATTCCCACGCACCGCCACCAGCGGCTCTCCCGCCACCGTTGCGGTCACAAACTGTCCCGGCTTTTCCACCTGGTCCACTCGCCCCATCACCTGCCAAGTCCGCGAGAAAACCGTCTGCCGCTCCAGTTCCGCAATCCGCGCATCCACGTACCATGGCGCCGGAATCGTCGATGCTTCCGTCAACGGCGCCGCCTCGTTGTAACTGCCAACAATGTGCTCCACCGTCATCCCAGCCTTCATGCTTTTTTCCCTGTCACTTGTACTTTCTCCGACCCAATCGCCCGCCGCAACAATTCCACAAATTGCTCCATCCGCGCATCTTTCTCCTCAGGTACTGGCCCCGACTTCCGGAACAGTCCTGGGTCTAACTCCTCCTTCAGCAGCGCATCCTGAAACCGGTCCATCGTCCATTCCAAAATTGATCCGATCATGTCCACATCCAGATCCGCCCGTAACTCTCCCCGCTTGACTCCGAAGCTCACGAACTCACGCCATCCGTAAGGATCCTCTGCCACCAGAAACCGGTTGATCTCCCGCCGCAGCGCCAGATCCGTACCATAATTACCAATCAGATAAATCCGGTATGACGACCAGTTATCCCGCACCATATTCTCCGTGCACCCCAGCCAGTACCGCAGCAGTTCAAAAAATCCCCGCTCCCGCGCTGCCGCCGGGGCCTGCATATATTTCGGAAACGACTGGACCGCCTTCTTGTACGCCTCGAAGAACAATCCATCCTTGCTCTTGAAGTGCTGGAACACCGATCCCTTGGCAATGCCTAACTGCGACGCAATATCTTCCACCCGCGCCGCGCTATACCCTCGCTCCGCAAAATGCCGGATTGCAACTTCTACAATCCGCGCCCGCTTCGCTTCCGAGCGCGGACGCGGCTTCCCGTCCCGCCTTAGCCGCGTCGGTTTCGCCAGACTGCTCGTAATTCCTTCCATGGCCCAACTCCCATAACCTTATTTTTGACTACCAGTCAACATAAGATACAGTACTCCCGAACCATTATTCAATCGTTTTTTATAAGGGATTTCGTTAGTTCATTCAAGCGGGGTCTTTCTTCGTTTTGACCCTTGGTCAGCCACATGTCTAGGGGTCTAAACTGGAGGTACAATGCCGTCATCATCGGCGCTGGCCACAACGGCCTGATCGCTGCCGCTTATCTGGGCCGCGCCGGAGACTCCACCCTCGTCCTCGAACGCCGCGACATCGTCGCACTCGTACTGGAGGTGTCAAAATGGGGGCGTGACAAGATTTCTCAAAACCAGAAAAACAGCCACCAGCGTGAGTAAAGACCCTACCTCACGGCAGATGGCCGATTTTTGATAACCAATAGCTAATAGCTGACGGCTAACGGCTCTTACCGCTCCGCCCGAATCGTCTCGATCGCCTCGTGCAGTTCGTGCTCCGCCGCATGCAGATGCTCTTCCGCCTTGGCGCCATGCCCTTGCATATCGTAGTGGTTGGCGGCGCGGGCGTGGTCCATCTCTTTTATCGCTTCCTCCACGTGGTGATGAACGGCGTCCAGATCGTGCCAGTCACGAACTCTATCGGCAACCGCGATCCCGGCAACAAATGACAGACACCCAGTAACAACGGCAACTGCAATCGCTTTCTTCATAATTGTTCCTCTCAAAGTTTTCCTCTCAAAGTTGTGGATTAAGTTTTCCCGGACACGCACGGATACCCGCTATTTTCCCCGACCCCAAACCTTCTGTCAAAACGAAACAAGTGCATCCTAGTGTATCAACAGGTTCGTGTCGTTCGAGGCGCGCGGACACTCCGACTTCCCCGCTCGTCTTCGCTCGGGGCTTCGGCAAGACAGGGCAGGCTCTGCCCGCTGCCTTTGACTCTGACTTCGTGTGGCGACAGCCGCCCCCGGCGGTCCAACTGAGCGGAGCGAGGCACAGCAATCACGCCGCGCCCTCGCCGGCGTTCTCGGCGGCGTTCTCGGAACTATCGCGGACCCAGCCTGGCTGTCGCCTCGCGTGATCTGGATCACAGCCTTATGCTCGCACTTCCGGTACAGTATGCTCACGCATGGGCGGATTTTCCATTCTCACGAACCGCAAACGCGCCGTCGTCGCACTGGCGCATTCTGTCGTGTTCCTCTTGGTTGCGGTCCGGCAGATGGTCGCGGCCAATTCCGCCGCCGGCATCTGGGTACCGTCCACGGTGTCGCGTGGCACGTGGATTCTCTGCGGAATCTTTGTCATCGTCTCCGCCATTCTTTTATGGCTCCTCGTCATTTCCCGGGGATGGATGGAGAAATTCTATTTTGGATTCTGCACTATCAGCGCCACCTCGGGCCTCGTTCGAACCGCTGCCGGCGATCAGGCCTTTCATGCTGGCCTCTACATAAGGGTGGTCATGCTGGTCAGCGCGGTTCTGGTGGGACTGCTGATCGTCCGAATGCACTCCCGCACGCACTCCCGCGTGCCCTCGGAGTACGCCGAAGAAGGCAGTTAAATCGTAGGCATCTCCCTCATTCGCCGTTGCGGCTTCTATATCACCACGTCATTCCTCGGGTGGCCTACATAGCCGAATCGGAATTGTAGGTATCGGCGACGGCCTTCCAGCTTCCGTCGGGCTGCTTGGTGTAGACCGTCAGATACTTTGCGTTAAACGTCATGGGCTTCTTGGTCTTCGGGTTGGTCATGGTCACGCTTAAGGTACCCTGCGTATAGACCATGTCGCCACCCTTGGAGGCCATCGCCCGCGTGGACTGGAAAGTCACTGAATAATTGGGATCAGCAAAATACGGTGCCATGGCCGCCTTAATGGCCGCCTTCCCATTCAGTATCCCGGCGCCGGGGTAGAGCGCCGAGCAATCTTCCGCAAAGTAGCTGACGACCTTGTCGGCGTCCTTTGTGTTCAATTCTTTAAACCAGGCCGCCTCGACGTCTTTGACCGCTTGCACATCGGCGGCGCGCGTGTCTGGAGGCGGTGGAGCGGGGGCATTCGAGCAGGCGACGGTCAGTGCGGCGACCGCCAGGCATAGAATCAGCGAAGTATTACGCAGCATATTCTCTCTCCTTTGGGAATTAAATCGGACAAGTATAGTCGAACTCTTCCCGCGATGCAGCCCGGAAAATCGGGAGAGCTTACGCCATAATCTGAATCCCGGTCCTTATGAAGATAGGCGATATATATTCTATGGCGATCTGGGGAAGCAGGGCCCGGCGCAAGCGGTGGAGATGGAAAAGCTGAGCGGAAAAAGTTAGCTACAGGAAGAATCAAGCTAAACAGGGATGAATCGGGATGAAAAAGTATGGGTACGTGCACGGCACTGGCAACGTCTCACTGGATTTCTCCCTGGAGCGGCTTCTTGCCTTCCTGCTCTTACTCGGCGATGACGTGCGGATTACCGTTACGCCCAAAGCACACTCCAGCCTGAAACCATCAACCTTGGAAGTGAACGGGATGGTGCAGTCGCTGCCGCTCGCCGCTAATGCCCCACATCTCGCGCTTTTCGAGACGTGGGTGGCGGGCGTTTTACATACCCACACATTCGCAAGGAACGCGAATGTGTGGGGCACGCTGGTCAATCCGGCAGCCATGCTTTCAGGTTACGGCAGTAACTTGCGATCGTCCAAGCAGGTACCTAACATCAGCATGACTAAACTGCGGGCTCCTTTGTCTCTCGCGGTTGCGAGTCAGTCTGTCGTACTGGGCAGTAACCGGCGCCGGTCAGAAGTAGGTTGTCATGGAAATCGATTCGGTCGTACCCGGGCAGGCAACTGCCCATCTCACCGTGGCGCGCTCCATGCCCTGGCTGCAGCGCCTGCGGTCGGAGGGGCTACGCCGCGTCAGCGAAGCGAACCGCGAGCTCTGGCTTCTGCTCTCGATCTTCGTTCTGACGGGTCTGCTGAATTCTTTGCTGGACTCCCACCACATGCTGCTTGGCTTGTACACGCTGCCGACGCTGTTTTCGGCTTACGTGTATGGGCGGCGCCACGCCACCTTGACTGCCCTGAGCAGTGTGCTGCTGGTGGTGCTGGTTACCTACTTCAACCCCGTGTTGTTCGGCCATCAGGTGGCTCCGTTGCCGATCGCAGAGAAATGGTTTGAGATTGTCGTGTGGGGCGGGATTCTGCTGGTAAACGCCTATGCGATGGGCACTTTGTACGAGCACAAACAGAAGCACCTCCGCGAGTTGCGCAGTACCTACCATGGCGTGCTGATCATCCTCAGTCAGTTCATTTCGAAAGACAAATACACGCAGAACCATTCTTACCGGGTTTCGGTGTACGCCGCCAAGATCGCCACACAAATGGGGTTGCCCGCCGATAACATTGAGGACATTCGCGCCGCGGCCCTGATTCACGATCTGGGGAAGCTGGAGGTGAGCCGGGAAATCCTGCACAAAGCCGCGCGCCTGACCGGCGACGAATATCATGAGATGCAGAAGCATGTGGACCTGGGAGTACAGATGATGCAGCCAGTCGCCGGCCCGTTGTCGCGCGTGATCCCGATCGTCCTGGCGCACCACGACAAGTTTGATGGCACCGGTTACCACGAAACCCACGGCGAAGAGATCCCCATCGAGGCGCGCATTCTCTCCGTGGCCGATGTTTACGACTCCCTGACCAGCGACCGGCCCTACCGCAAAGCTATGTCCCCGTTCGACGCCAAAGAAACCATTGTCAAGGCCGGCGGTTCGGACTTCGACCCCAGGGTGGTGGAGGCTTTCTCAACCTGCTTCCGTCTGGGCCTAATGGACATTCCGGAAATGATGGCCTGATCGGCGGAGCTGGCAATTGTGAACGCTACTGCCAAAATGCAGTGGCTTCCCCTTTTCCAGGCGGTTCCAAATCCCGCATCGGACGCAAAGAAGGGAACGGCGGTGAAGAGCTCTTCCTCACACCACAAAATACTTAGCCCCCGGATGATGGACCACGATCGCCGACGTACTCTGCTCGGGCTCCAGCAAGAACCCTGAAGTCAGCCGCACGCCGACGTTCTCTTCCGGCTTTAGCAGTGCGAACAGCTTCGTCTGATCTTCCAGATTCGGACATGCCGGATAGCCAAACGAATAGCGCGAGCCTCGATACTTTTGATGGAAGAGATCGCGAATGTGGGGCGAGTCCTCGGCCGCTATGCCCAATTCTTCGCGCATCTTCTTATGGTGGAATTCGGCCAGGGCTTCGGCCGTCTCCACGCTTAGGCCGTGCAGATAGAGATAGCGCGTGTATTCTCCGCCTTCAAACAGGCGCTGCGTTTCGACCGATGCCTTCGGACCGATCGTCACTAGCGACAGGCCGAGGACGTCCATCTTGCCCGATGACGGGGCGGCGAAGAAGTCGGAGATACACAGGCGGCGGCCTTCTTTTTGGCGGGGGAAGGTGAAGCGGAGGAGTTCCCTTGCCTGCGTTGGGGCGGACGGGCGAGGGCGCCCGTCTCTCCACTGGCTTGGGTCGTACACTACTACGTCATTGCCATCGCCTTGCGCGGGAAAATAGCCGTAGACTACTTTCGGCTCGAACCATCCCGCTGCTATTACATCCTCTTCCAGCTTCTTCTTGATCGGACCGTACTTCTCCTCCACCAGGCGCACGTAATCTTCCTGCGAAGCTGTCTTGAGCTGCCATTGGTTTTTGAATAGAGCGGTGTCGTTGATGTAATGGAAAATCTCGCGCAGATCGTAGTCGTTCACCACCCGCACGCCCCAGAAAGGGGGCTCGGGAATATTTGGCGCATCGGTAACCACTGCGCTGCGCTCGGAAAACACCGGGCCGATCTCATCATCTACTGCCGTGGCTTTTGAATATTCTTTTACGGTTCTGCCATCTTTTAGACGCGCCTCGCGCTTGCCGTCCTCCGATGCCAGGTCCTCCATCACGTGCAGCCCCGCGAACGCATCTTCGCCGTAGAACACGGCGTTCGAATATTCACGCCGCAGGTCATCCTCTACGTACTTGCGGGTTAGGGCCGCTCCGCCACAAATCACCGGATATGACAGCTTCTGCCGTTCCAGTTCCTGGATCACGTACTTCATCTCCAGCGTCGATTTCACCAGCAAGCCGCTCAGGCCGATCGCATCGGCGCGGTGCTCCTGCGCGGAACGGATGATCGTGTCGCCGGCCTGCTTGATTCCCAGATTCACAACTTTGTATCCATTGTTGGATAGGATGATGTCGACCAGATTCTTTCCTATGTCGTGCACATCGCCTTTGACCGTGGCCAGCACAATCGTGCCCTTCTGCTGTGAACCGGTCTTCTTTTCCATTTTCGGCTCAAGATAGGCTACCGCGGCCTTCATTACTCCCGCTGAATCAAGCACCGACGGCAACTGCATCTTGCGCGCGCCGAACAGGTCGCCCACCGTCTTCATCCCATCGAGGAGCACCGTGTTGATCAGATCGAGCGGCTTGTACTCGACGAGCGCTTCTTCCAGCAACTCATCGAGGCTGCGCTTGGTTTTGCCCTCGCCCACCGATTTCTCGCCGTTGATGATCGCATACTTCAGTTTGTCTTCGATCGAAAGTGTTGCCACGTGCGCCGTGGTCTGCGCCTGCGCCTTGCCTTTCACGCCCGCGAAATGCTGCATATACACCTGCAGCGGATCGCCGTTCGAGCGGTCCTGGTAAATCAGCTTGCGCGCCAGTTCCACTTCTTCTGACGGAACTTTATACAGCGGATAAATCTTCGAGTAATTGACGATGGCAACGTCGAGTCCATTTTCTACCGCCTCGTGCAGAAACACCGAGTTCAGGACCCGCCTTGGATAGGCATCGAGGCCGAAGCTGATGTTGCTCACGCCAAGCACTGTCTTCACTTCCGGCAGTTCGTCGTGGATTCGCTTCACCGCCTTCAAGGTCTCGATGCCGGCCGACCGGTATTCTTCCTGCCCGGTCGAGATCGGAAGGGTCAGCGCGTCGAAGAGCAAGTCCACGGGACGGATGCCGTAATTTTGTGTCGCCAGATCGAAGATGCGATGCGCGATTGCAACTTTCTTGTCCGCGGTCAGCGCCATGCCCTCTTCGTCGATGGTCAGCGCAATGACAGCCGCGCCATAGCGCTTCGCCATCGGCAACACTTTCGATGTCCGCTTCTCGCCGTCTTCCAGGTTGATCGAATTGATGATGGCTTTGCCGGGGATGCGCTTCAGCGCCTCTTCCACGACGTCGGCTTCGGTGCTGTCGATTAGTATCGGCGCGGGGACGCGGGTTGCGATTTTTTCGAGGATGGCGGAGATGTAGCCCTTCTCGTCTTCGCCCACGATGGCGCAGCACAGGTCGAGCATGTGCGAGCCTTCGTTCGCCAGCTTTTTCGCCAGTGTCAGAATGTCGTCGTACTTTCTTGCCTGTACCAGCTTGCGGAAATGATCGACCCGCGTTGTTGTATTCATCTCCTCCGCTACGATCAGAGGCTTTGGCTCCAGATCGAGCGGCACCGATGTATAGGCGCTTGAGGCCGCGCCTACTGGCTTCACATCCCGCTTCGCCGGCTCTACGCCGGTCACCGCATCGACTACGGCTTTCAGATGGTCGGGAGTCGTACCGCAACAGCCGCCGACAATGCGCACGCCGTAATCCTGCACAAAATGTTTGTGATACTCAGCCAGATCCTTCGGCGTGAGCTTGTACACGGCATGGCCGCCCACGTTCTGCGGGAGACCAGCATTGGGCAAAACCGAAATGTATTTGGTGGAGTTCAGCCCCAGATAGCGGACCGCCTCATTCATCTCCGCCGGTCCGGTCGCGCAGTTCAGACCAATCACGTCGATATCGTACGGCTCAAGCGTCGTCAGCGCCGCGCCAATTTCGGTCCCGAGCAGCATGGTCCCCGATTCCTGCAGCGTGACCTGCACCGTCACCGGCAGGCGCTTGCCCGCCTTGCGCATTGCGTCCAGCACTGCGACCGTGGCGATCTTTGCCTGCAACAGGTCCTGGCACGTCTCAATCAGCAGCACATCGACTCCGCCCTCGATCAGCGCCAGCGCCTGCTCTTCGTATGATGCCAACATCGCATCCCAACCGATGTGTCCTAGCGAAGGCAATTTTGTGGTCGGACCCATCGAGCCGGCCACGAACCGCGGTTTGTCCCTGGTCGAGAATTGCTGCGCCACTTCCCTGGCGAGTTGCGCTGCCTTAACGTTGATCTCGCGCACTTTGTCGCGCAGATCGAACTCGCCGAGAACCAGGCCCGTCCCGCCGAAGGTATTTGTTTCCACGACGTCGCAGCCCACGCGGAAAAAGTCGGCATGAATCTCGCGAATAATATCGGGACGGCTCAGCACTAGAACTTCGCTACAGTTCTCCTTGCCCCAGAAATCGTCCAGGGTGGGATTGCGCTTCTGGATGTTCGTCCCCATGGCGCCGTCATAAACGACGACGCGTTCCTTCACGGTTTGGAGAAAGTTGGACATCAGTTGTCGATCGTGACCTGAGCGGCTAAAGCCGCAATCAAAACAATGCAGGGACCGCAGCGCTGAAGTGCTGCGCCACCAAACTCATCACTGCGCCACCCAAACTCAAAGTGCAACAATCCACAATCAAGCGCGAGAGAACCGGGAACTGAGAACTTGCTCCATACAAGAACGCCGGTCCCTTTAGGGACCGGCGCTTGGTGAAGCATCTCGAAGTTCGCTAATCCCCCGTCACGCCCGCATCCGTTTCCGATTGCGCAAACACCTGATTGGCTCCCATGTGCGCCGGAGCCGGGGCCAGCATCTGTTCTTTCCGGTAAATCAGATTGCTCGCATTGAAACTTGCCAGCTCGAATCCATGCCCGTGCGTAATCGCATCGGTAGGACAAGCCTCCACGCAATAGCCGCAAAATATACATCGATTATAGTCGATGTTGTAAACACGGGCATAGCGTTCGGCGCCTGAAACTCTGGTTTCGGCGGTGTTTTCTGCGGCTTCTATGTAGATGCAATTCGAGGGACAGGCGGCGGCGCAGAGGAAACAGGCTACGCATTTCTCCAGTCCGTTTTCGTCGCGCTGGAGCACGTGCATGCCACGAAAGCGTTCCTGAAACTTTGCGCCTTTCAGGGGGCCAGGACCGTCGGGATAGTTCTCGACGATGGATGGCTGAAACATCTCCTTGAGGGTGATGGTCATTCCCTGGGCGATGGCTCCGATGTTTTTGATCACGGACATGCTTCGTTAGTATAGCGGATGTTGCGCGGAACGGCAGCTTTTAGCTGTCGGCTTTCAGCTTTTGGCTTTTCAAAAGACTGTCTACCAAGGACGGGGGGACTTTCGAGGACGTGGAAATCTTTGCTTAATCGTTGAAACTCTAGAGGTGCGCTGCGTCGCGCCGGCGCAAGATAGCGTTTCAATGTATGGCCAGCCGTGATGTGCGTTCTTCTACTTTCATTTTCTTTTTTATCTTTTTCGTGGCTTTCGTTTTTCTTTTCAGCGGAGTTTTCGCTGGCGAGTTCTTAGGCAGCGCCTTTGGTCAGGAGTCTGGCGGGAAAACAAATTCCACCTCTGCTGAAGAACGCGACGGGGATCGTCCTTATCTGCGCGATCAATTGGAGTGGAACTGGAACCAGCGGGGGCGGACTGTGCCTGGGGGAGAATCGGCGGCGGGACTGCGGTTCCGGGCTTACCGGCAGAAGATGGCAATGCGGGCCCAGCGCGCGGCTGCGACGATGCGAGCGGCGAGGACGTTGACCGGATCGGCATCGACATCAATATCTGGAGCGGCATTTTCGTCCTCCAATTCAGGCTCCACGGCGTGGGCGCCGCTTGGACCGGCTCCGCTTGCTTCCGATGCTACTGGAGATGGAGGGCAGGATTACAACTGGGTCTCGGGGCGGGCTACTTCGGTACTGATCGATCCTGCGGACAGCACTGGAAACACGGTGCTGCTCGGCGGCGCATATGGCGGTCTTTGGAAATCGACGAACGCGGGAAGTCAGAATTCCAATCCTGCTTTGGTCACCTGGCAGGCTTTGATTGACGATCAGCCTACTCTTGCGGTGGGCGCGATTGCTTTGCAGCCGGGAAACAGCAACGTCATTCTGGTCGGGACCGGGGAGACGAACAGTTCGGGCGATTCTTATTACGGGCTGGGAATTCTGCGTTCGACGGATGGAGGTTCCGCGTGGACGCAGATCAAGGGCACGGGAACGGGAACGGATCAATCGTTTCTGGGAATTGGATTCAGCAAGATCGCCTTCAGCAAGGCGAATCCCAGCTTGGTGGTAGCGGCGACGGCTGGAGACAACGGGTTGTACGTTGGCCGGGAAGAGGACGGGAATTCGACTGCGCGGGGACTTTACTACTCGCAGGACGGAGGTATGACGTGGAACCGCGTCATCCTCTCGGACGGTGCGGTTCCTGCCTCGGCTACGGCGGTGGTTTACAACGCGAGCCAGGGAGCAAGCGGGACTTTCTATGCCTTTATCCGGCGTCATGGTTTGTACTCCTCGACCGATGGCCAGCATTTCACGCGGCTGACTACGCAGCCAACTGCGGGTCTTGCGTCCGGGTTGTGTCCGGCTGGTTCGAACGCGAGCAGTTGCCTGATCTATCGCGGTGAGTTTGCAGTGGTACCGGGGCGCAACGAAATGTATGTGTGGGTCGTTGACGCACAACCAGACGCTAATGGGAACCCAGTGCCCGCCGATGAGGGCATCTGGCAATCGACGAATGGCGGAACGAGTTGGACACAGATTCTGGACAACGGCATCACGAACTGCGGGGACAGCGCGTTTGGGCCGAACAGCGGCTGCGGGGTGGAGCAGGGTTATTACAACCTGGAGTTGGCCGCGATCCCCAATGCAGCGGGAACGGACGTTTACGCCGGTGCGATCAATCTCTACAAGTGCACGATCGCTGGGGGCACGACTTGCACGCAAGGCGACTGGATCAATTTAACTCACGTCTACGGGTGCAGCCCAATGGGGGCGCCGGCGCACGTGCATCCGGACCAGCACGGAATCGCCTTCATGGTTGTGGGTGGCACAGCGCCCGGCTACTTCGCGCATGACGGCGGGATCAGCCGGACGCTGGATGGCTATGCCGGGCTGAATACGGGGAGTTGCACGGGGACGAATCAGTTTGACAGTTTGAGCGAGAGTCTGGGCTCGATGACGGAATTCGTTTCGTTCTCGGTACATCCCACCAACGCGGACATTCTGCTCGGAGGAACACAGGATAACGGCTCACCGAAAACCAGCACCGCGACCAGCAGCAGTACCTGGCAGAATGCGCTGGGCGGAGATGGCGGATTCAATGCCATCAATCCTCGGAACCCCAACGAGTGGTTTGCGGCGAACCCCTACGTCACGATTTTAAAGTGTGAGTTGGGAACAGCTTGTAACGAGGCTGGATTTTCCCAGATCGTCAGCACGGCCAGTCTGGGCGGAGACGAGGGGGCTTTCTATACTCCCTACATTCTGGACCCGCAGAACACCAGTGAAATGCTGGTGGGGACGTGCCGGGTGTGGCGAATCAGCACCAGCGGAACCGCTCCGTTGCAGCTTAGTAATGACTTCGACACGCTAGGGACGGGCGTGTGTACGGGCGATGAGATCAACCTGGTAAATGGGCTGGCTGCGGGCGGTCCCAAGGACACGAACAACAATTCGAAGGTGGTATATGCGGTGACCGACGGATACGGGCCGCTGAGCGGGGCTTTGAGCGGGCCCCAGGGCGGCGAAGTGTGGGTTACGACCAACGCCGGCGTCACGTTGATGACGAATGTTACACAGAACGCAACCCAGAATGTGAATCCGAACGGGTATGCGATTTCGACGGTCGCGATCGATCAGTCCGATGCGACGGGCAACACGGCGTATGTCGGGATCATGGGATTCAGCACGCCATCGTTCCCAACGTCGCATGTGTGGAAGACTGCGAATGCGGGCGCGAGTTGGGTGGACTGGACCGGGACGGGAGCGACGGAGCTGCCGGATGCTCCGGTGAATGCGTTGCTGGTGGATTCACAAGCGGGGCAGATTTATGCGGGAACCGACGTCGGCGTTTTTGTCAGTTCTACGACGACTGCGAGTTGGATGGAGGTTGGTCCAGCGCCGGGGCCGGGTGTGTCGGGATTTCTGCCGGACGCTCCGGTCACAGCGCTGCAACTTTTTAATTACGCGGGCACGAAAACGCTGGTGGCGTCGACGTACGGGCGGGGCATTTGGAACTACGCGCTGGTGGCGCCGCCGGTGGACAAAGCGACGCCGACGATCACGTGGGCGACGCCGTCAGCGATCACCTACGGGACGGCGCTGTCGCCTACGCAGTTGAATGCGACGGCGAGCGTGCCGGGGACGTTTGTGTACTCGCCAGTATCGGGGACGGTGCTCGGAGCGGGATCGCAAACGCTGAGCGTGACGTTCACTCCGACCGACACGACCGACTACAACACGGCGACGGCGACGGTGACGCTGGTGGTGAACAAGGCGACACCGACGATCACGTGGGCGACGCCGTCACCGATCACCTACGGGACGGCGCTATCGTCCACGCAGTTGAATGCGACGGCGGGCGTGCCGGGGACCTTTGTGTACTCGCCAGTATCGGGGACGGTGCTCGGAGCGGGATCGCAAACGCTGAGCGTGACGTTCACTCCGACCGACACGACCGACTACAACACGGCGACGGCGACGGTGACGCTGGTGGTGACGGGAGCGGCTGCGGGCTTTACGTGGACGGACACGGGCAGCGCTACGGTGACGGTGCTGGCGGGACAGAGCGCCAAGTACACGTTCTCGGCGGTTCCAGCGGGTGGGTCATTTAGCTCGGCGGTGAGTTTTGCATGTTCGAATCTGCCGGCGTTGACCTACTGCGGGTCGTTCAGTCCGGCGTCGATTGCGGCGGGCGCGAGGACGACTGCGGTTACTCTGACAATTTGGACCTGTGGGCCGAACCTGCCGACACTGTGCCCATCTGGAACGGGCGGGGACGCCCGTCCCTCCACGGGCACCACTCGAACGGCCGGGGCCGGCCGTCCCTATGCGGGCGCCCGTCCACACACTTTGCCATTCTTCACACTTGCTTGGTTGGTGGTGGCTGGGATAGTGGGGCTCGGGCGAACAAGATGCGGCAAGCCGCGTCTCTATGGAGGGATCGCTGCTATTGGTTTGGGGCTGGGATTGATGGCGCTGATTTCTTGCGGCGGGGTCGCGGGCAGCAGTAGTACGACGCCGCCACCCGTGACGGTCACGGTGAATCCGGGATTGGCGACTTTGTTTGCGGATGAGGCGGGTAACTCGTGGCCGACGCGAGTTACTCAACAACAATTCACGGCGACAGTTAATGCCTCGACTAACCAGAGCGTAACCTGGGCAGTCACGGGCGGGAATGCGAATGGCACGGTGGACGGAACGGGGCTGTATACGGCTCCGGCGGTGGTGCCGAACCCGGCGACGGTGACAGTGACGGCCACATCGGCGGCAGCGACGGCTCCGGGATCGACTTTTGTGACTGTGGCAGCGCCAACGGCAGTAGGGACGTCGCAGATTACGGTGACGGCTACGGCTGTGGGTGGCGCGGCGCACGGGGATGTGGCGACGCTGATCGTGCAGTAGGGCGGCAATCTATGGCCGAACGCGGACAGCGCCGAGAATTTGTAATTGGTGATTTGTAATTGGTAATTGAGGGCGCGGAGGTGTCCGTACCCACGTCTCGAAAAGCGCGAGACGTGGGGCACCCGCGCTTTTTTTCTTGCGTCACACCCGCTTGTTCTTGCGTCACGGCGATGGTGCGTGGTGTGAGGTAGGATGATCTTCGGTGAGGCTGCCGTGCTTTGGACGGCTTGGACGGGCGAGGGCGCCCGTCTCTCCACAAAACACACTCTTATGACTTATGACATCGCGGTGATTGGCGGGGGAATTGTTGGGCTTTCGTTTGCCATGCAGGTGGGCGAGCGGTTTCCTCGGTTGCGGGTGGTGGTTCTGGAGAAAGAGGCGGGAGTGGCTCGGCATCAGACGGGACACAACAGCGGGGTGATCCATAGCGGCGTTTATTACAAAGCGGGATCGCTGAAGGCGCGGCTGTGTGTGGCGGGGGCGCGGGAGATGGTGGAGTTCTGCTCGCGGCATGGGATTCCGCAGGAGGTGTGCGGGAAGTTGATTGTGGCTACTAACTCGGAGGAAGTGTCGCGGCTGGACGAGTTGCTGGCACAGGGCATGGCGAATGGCTTGGAGGGTTTGCGGTTGCTGTCGCGCGAGGCGATGCTGGAAATCGAGCCGCATGTGGGCGGCGTGCGAGCGCTGCACGTGCCGTCGACGGGGATCACGGATTATGCGGCGGTAACGGCGAAGTATGCGGAGATCGCGACGGGACGCGGGGCGGAAGTGAAAACGGGTGCGGGGGTAGTGGGATTCGGGCGGTCCAATGGCAGAGTGGGAAGTGCGGTGGTGGTCCGAACGCGAGCGGGAGATTTTTCGGCGCGATATGTGGTGAATTGCGCGGGGCTGTATAGCGATCGGGTAGCGCGCATGGCAGGGGATGATCCGGGGATGATTCTGGTTCCGTTTCGCGGGGAATATTACGATCTGGCGGCGGCGCGGGGGGAGTTGGTGCGGGGGCTGATTTATCCGGTGCCGGATCCGCGGTATCCATTTCTGGGAGTGCACTTCACGCGCCGGATTCAGGGAAATGTGGATGCGGGGCCGAATGCGGTGCTGGCGTTCCGGCGGGAGGGATACCGGTGGAGGGATTTCGATTTGGGCGAAACGATGGAAGTGTTCCTGGATGCGGGATTTCGGGCGATGGCGTGGCGGCATTGGAGAAATGGGCTGGGGGAGTTTCGGCGGTCGCTGCGGAAGCGGGAGTTTGTGCGCTCTTGCCAGCAGTTGGTGCCGGAGGTGCGGATGGAGGATATGACGCCGGGCGGCTCGGGAGTGCGGGCGCAGGCGGTGGCGACGGATGGCGCGCTGGTGGATGATTTCCGGTTTGTGGGACGAGAACGGTTTTTGCATGTGCTGAATGTGCCTTCTCCGGCGGCGACGGCTTCGTTGCCGATTGGGCGGGAGATATTGAAGATGGTGCCGGAGGAGATTGTGGGTTAGCGGATGGAATGCGATCTTGATTTCGGCGACTGGTGTAGTCTTCCGGTAGAGCCGAGGCTTGCCTCGTCTCAGACGCTGGACGCAGCAAGCCGCGTCTCTATCTAGAATTTGTTGTTGGGAGAATTCGCATGGCGCAGAGTTTGAGTGGGAAGAAGAAAGTGGCGGTGTTGGGTGCGGGGAAGATGGGATCGATTCTGCTGCAGTCTTTCTTGCGGGATGGATTGCTCTTGCCGGGGCAGACTTGGGCGACGGTGGCGCATCCGGAGCGCGCGCGGATGCTGAAGGAGAAGTTGAAGGTGCATGCGGGGACCGATAACTCGGAGGCCGTGAAGGACGCGGACATTATTTTTCTCTGCGTGAAGCCGCAGGTGGTGGCGGACGTGGCGCGCGAGATTCGGGCGCACTTGAGCGCGAAGCAGTTGGTGATTTCGGTGGCGGCGTCGGTTCCTACGGAGATGATTGAGCGGGCGCTGGAGCAAGAAGTGCCAGTGGTGCGGGCGATGCCGAATACTCCTTGCGTGCTGGGCGCGGGAATGACCGCGCTGTGCAAGGGGAAGTTCGCGACCAGGCAGCATTTGGAAACGGCAACGAAGTTTTTCGATGCGGTGGGGCGGACGGTGGTCGTCGACGAAAAACATATGGACGCGGTCACGGGATTGTCGGCGAGCGGGCCGGCATATATCTACATCATTCTGGAATCGCTGGCGGAGGCGGGGGTAAAGGTAGGATTACCGCGCGATGTGGCTACGCTTTTGGCGGCTCAAACAACCATGGGCGCGGCGCGGGTGGTGCTGGAGACTGGGGATCATCCGGCGCTGTTGAAGGATGCGGTAACCACACCGGCAGGATGCACGATTGACGGCATCATGGAACTGGAAGAAGGCAAGCTGCGCGTGACTTTGATCAAGGCGGTGGTGAAGGCAGTGCAGCGGGCTAAGGAGTTGGCATTCTCGTAGAGCAGATGTCGACTTGCGTGGCAACGGTTGTCCAGGTCTTGAAAGGCGCCAGTGCTGGGGGCGCTCGGCTGCAACTCAGCTGCCGGGTTGGTCTTCCATCTCAGCCCCGGAACGCACACGATGGCTGCTGTTTGAGTAAAGCTCGGAAAAAAGATAAACGGCAAGCAGCGTAAAGGTCCAGTCGATAGGATAGCGATAGCGGGTATTGGCCTCCAGGAAATAGTAGACCAAGGGATATGCGATCCATAAGCACAGCAGTATGGACCCCAGAGCAAGATGCCGGCACAGCGCAAGCCAAAGCCCAGCGGTGGCCGGCAGAGTCCAAGCCATCAATACTAAGGCTTTCAGCGGTTGCGGTTTGGACGGCATGAACCAAAAAAAGACAACCCTTTCCAGAGTCAGCTTCGCGAACTCGCGCTTATCGGTTCGGATCCAGTTCAGGGCTTGCCGCAGGCGTTGCCGGTTGAATTCAACTTCTCCTATTTGGCGAACCTTTTCCGCATTTTCCTGACTCGACCACGGGTGTTGCTGGTGAAAGTAGTTGTCAGGAAATCCAACCGAGATATTATCGGCGCCCAAGACATGCGTTCCGGAATGGTTCGAAATATCGAGTTCGATTCCGAAGTTGCTTCGAACAAAAACCAAGCCGCCCAGCGCTCGATAATTCCGGATGGTCCAAGGGGCAACGGCAACTACCATGCCCAGAGCGGCAATGGCGACGGTAAGCTGCCATTGCGGTTGTTTGCGCTTCCAGGCGGATACGCCAATGAACAACAGTAAGAGCAGGAACACCGGCAATAAGGGGGGACAGCACAACATTCCCGCGCCCCATGCAAGCCCTAAGAAAAACGTGGACGGGCGTGAGGGCCGTGGGGCTTGCCACCAGCGCGTGGCAAGAAGGATCAATACGACAACCACCAGAGCCGATAGGGTTGTTTCCCACCGAATCTCCTTCATAATCCGGTAGGGGACCAAGGCACCGAAAAGGCCGGCCGTGATGCCCACGACGCGACGAATCCTTGCGACGTCGGTCAAGACCGGTAGAAGAGCATAGTGCAATGAAGCAAAAGAAATGTTCATCGCTGCGACCGCGTACGCGGCGGCAGTACCGTAGCCGAATGCTCTAAAGATAAGGCTCAGCAGCAGAGGGTAAACGGGAGCGTGGTGAGCCGTCGGTCCAGTGGGGACCTTGAATGGATTGGCAAACGTGCCATTCTCGGCCAGACTGCGCGCAATCTGCTCCATTTCGGCGAAAACGACAGTCGGGTGAATTCTAAGAATCGCCAAGGCCGCAAGATGGACAACCACTCCAAGGACCAGCAGAAAGGCAACTACGTGTATAAGCTTTAACGTTTCCAACCAGCGGCATAACCTTTTCACTGTATTCGTTCCTTCCTGATGCGCCCGACCCATCGTGACCGCTGGCGCTGCGGGCGTCTTCACGCTGGATACAACTGAGAGGGCAGGTAAACAGGCGACCCTGAAGCTGTGGCATCGCTCCACTATCGACGATAATTGTTTGCCCGGTGATGAACGCCGTGGCATCCGAGCACAAGAATTTCACGATACCGGCCGTTTTCGCGGCGGCGAGGCTCCCGGGTCTCGAAAACCGCGAGACCTGGACACCCGGCTGATGGCTATTCCCTTTGAAAACAGACTGCAACTAAGGATCGCCAAATTCTGGATGTGAGTGGGCCCATTGGATCATCTGGTCTCGCGTCCACAACACAAGACCCATCGTAGGCTTGAATTCTCCGCTCTCGTATAGTTTTCTGCGGGACTCGCTGCCAACCAGGAAGCCGGCGTCGGCATCGGCCTTCCCGCGTGTCGTAACCAGTCCGCCGGACTCAAGAAATGGCTCAACCAGAAAGGAGAGATGCGGGCTCACCTTGAATGTATCGGGAGAGTAAAGCCAGGAACGGGCAACCAGCCCTCGAATCTTCGGCTGCCGCTCCACGGAGATGGCCATGCGGTACCACGATTTCTGGCATTCCCGTGGAGTGAGGATCAAGGAATTTTTCCGTCGAAATGACAGATGCGGATGGATGCAGGGCGCGAAGCCTTTCAACCGGCGGGCCAGGAAATATGCGACCTTCGGCAACGAGGAGAGCGGCATCTTCAACAGCCACGAGCGAGGAAATCCGGAAATTTCCCAATCGAACTGGCCGGCCGGGAATCGTTCCAATAAAGCTATCTTGGCAAGGGCCAGAAATGAATATTGGTTGGGATCAAAAAGCGGCATTTCGTCGGAGGGTGGGCTGACGAAGAACTTGCAATAATCGCACAGCATCGACTTTACGGAAGTTTCCAGTGGCAGGTCTTCCAGTCTCTTTAAGTTTTGCAGCGCGACTCCGGCAAGCAGCACCCGGGATAGAGCAAAGGTACCGTTCCCATGCTGCTCCGGGACTTGTCCAAGCTGGGCCGCGAGCGTGAGCAACGCTTGCTCGCGGTTGGAGGACGCCAGGATGGACCTCAACACACTCTCGTAAGTTCCGTGGGCACGCAGTTTTTCTACAACGGGAAACAATGCGGAGGTATTGAGTTCCCGTATGCATTCCGCGGTCGTGTCCGCAATTTCATTTTCGAGACTGATCATTCGTGGTGCCGCCGAACCCGGTGGGGAAGAAGCGCTCCGAATCCCGCGAGCCAGCCCTCAAATTGATCGTCGCTCAGGAAAGAAGTATCGATCAAACGTGGCAACAGCAGCGGGTTGGTAGACTCGGACACGATTCCAGGAACACACGTAGTGGCAGAGACGACGCCAGCTTCCTGCAGCCAGGGGATATGTTCTGGCTTGTGATTGCCACTAGGATAGCAGAAGTGGGTGGGGTTGGAGCCTAAAATGGCATTGATTTGCCGCCGATTTTCTTGTAATTCGCAAAGGTAGGCTTCCCGGTTTTTCGCGGTGCGATGATGATGCGTGTGCAACTGCACCGAGACGCTGGAAGAGGCCACGGCCTTCACCTCCTCCGGCCTGAGCAACTGGATAATCCTTTTGGAACGGAATTCCTGATAATCAAATCCCAGCAGATGTGCGAGTTGTCTGGACATGGCGTCGCGCTGCTCGCCGGCCAGATCTTGGGATTCCGCCCGGGCCCGCATCTGCTTCAGTGCTTCTGAGCGTCCCTTTGGCGTACGAAGATCGAACGTCGCCGCTTGGTCCAACAAGCTGCTGGCATCAATAACCGAGTTCCGCCCTTTCCACAGCATATAACTCCAGGCGCCCGGAACGACTGGAAGCTGGAGCGTCATCCAATAGGTTGCGAGGTACACAGTCGCGGGATAGCCGTATTCATTCAGAATCGGACAGACGGTTTTGTAGAAATCGTAGGTTCCGTCGTCAAAAGTCAAGACGACAGAACGAGGCGGAAGCTTGTGGAGCCGCAACAATTCAAGAGCTTCCTGGAGCGGGAGAACGGTGCAACGGTTGCGTTGAATGGCCTCCATACGCGACCGGAATTTCGCCGGGCTCATGTAGAGCGCTCCATCCCATTCGTGCTCATCCTCCAATGAAACCCCGTGATAGCCAAGGATTAGCAAGCGGGATCGCCGCCAGTCCGAATCGGCAATCAGCCGGAACGCCCCCGACGATCTTCCCGCAGTCACGACGGCGCGCTTGATTGATTTCAGCACCGGCATATCATGTTCCACTATGCCGCACACTGGCTATTAGTTCCCTGACGAATATCGATGGGGGAGCAGTGATGGTTCGGGCACAGCATTGCCCATCAAGCACAAACGGAAATCCCCTAAATGATTCGTAGGGTGTGATGTCCGGCCGGGTAGATGCGAATCGGAGAATTGGACTATCGAAGACGAACAGTGTCAGAGGATCGGCGGAGGGTATAAGGCAATGAAGTTCTGATTTTTACTGTTTCTCTGAATGGAGCCAACATTTTATCTACGCCGACCCAGAGTCCAATGCCATGAAAACTTGCAGGAACGCTCTTTCGCGTGCCCGTCACGCGAAAGAGCCGTTTGCCCCTCGATAAGAGCGAAGGCTCTGGCTTTGTCAAGGGGACCCTTGTGGCAGTCGGTCGGACGATCGCTCAGTTGGGGAGGGTGAAGGTCAGAGTTACGTCCGTCTGGAACTGGGCGGGGTGGTCGTGCTGGCGATAGGGCTGGTAGCGCCAGTTGCGGACGGCTTCGGTGGCGGCCGCGGCCAGGAGGGGATCTCCGCTTAGGGTGCGGATGTTGGAGACGGAGCCGTCTTCGGCGACTTGGACTTCCAGGACCACGTCGCCGGCGCGATGGGCGGCTAGGGCTTCGGGGGGATACTGGGGCTCGGTGCGACTGAGGAGGCGGGTTTCAGCTTGCGCGGGAGCTAGCCAGACGCTTTGGGGTGTGGCGATCTTCGGGGTGGCGATCTTAGTTGGTGCGATCCTAGTCGTAGACGATGCTTCTACGATGGAATCGCTGTCTTGCTTGGTGGAATCGGGCTTGATGGGAGCCGGCCTCATGCGGAAGATGACTTTGCCTTTTTCGTAGACGACTAGTTCGTCTTCGGCGGGAGTCGGAGACGCCTGCCAGGACGCTTTTGCGGACGATTTTTCTGGCGATGATGGATTTGCGCGGTGGGCTGCGGCAGTGGACTTTGCTGGCAGTCGGGGCACGCTTGGCTCAGCGGGGATGGGCTGAGAGGTCCGGGTACGGGATGCGGTGGGACGGAGCCCTTCGATGCGGGAGCCGATTAGGAAGCTGACGGCGATGGTGGCGAGAATGGCTAGAGATCCAAGGACGAGGGACCAGGCTCTGTAGGGAGGCTGGCTGACAGGCAGAGGGCTAGCTGCGATGAACTCGGGCGGGACGAACTCGGCCGGGACGAGCTCGGGCGGGACGAGCGCGGCGGCGGGCGGGCGCTGACCGAGTTCGATCGCGGCGTGGCGGATGCGGGAGCACTCCTCGGCGAAGCCTTCGAGTAGTTTCTGGTCGAAGTCGGAGAAGGCGGCGGGAGAGGGGGAAAAGACTTCGAGGACTCCAGTGAACTGAGCGTTGTTGTCGTTCGTGTCGAAGACGGGAACGATGAGGATGGAGCGAATGCCGAGGCGGCGGGAAATGGCGGGGTCGACGCGAGGGTCGGACTCGGTATCGACGGAAAGCTGGGGTTGACGGGTTTGAAGACAGGCGCCGGAGAGACCGTCGCGGGTGTTGAGGGGGACGCCGAGATCCGGGGCGAGTTGTCCGGTAGCGGCACGGCAGACCATTTCATCGCCGCGGGCGAGGGCCAGGGCGGCGGCGCTGGCGCGGGTGGCTTCGGCGGCACGGACCACGAGTTCGTTGAGGACTAAATCGAGAGCGAGGTCGGGCGGAAAACCGGCGAGGAGGTGCTGCTCGAGGACGCCGGTCAGGTCAAGATGCGAATCGTCAGGGCGGAACTCGGGCCTCGACATAGGTTGCGGGAACATATTATGTTCCGGCAGCCTGCGGTGATGCGATGGGAAGCAGGCTCAGAGGCGAGTTTCCCGCGAAATGGGGGGGAAGTCAATTGCTGGGGAGAGATTTGGAAGTCGGTAATTTTGTGATTTGGGGCGCGCGGACTTACATGGTGAACGGAGCGGTCCCGAAGCAACAAAATCTGGCATATAATGCCGTCGGTCCGGCGTACAGAAAGGAAATCCGGGCCGAGCATCAGCCTCTGAAACACGTCGCAGCTTTTTCAGATCAGGAAACGAGAACGCGCTGCATTGCCTTTCCGCTTGACAACCCCATCACGGTATTACAGGACAAACAGGCTGCATAATGCTGACTGTTGGGACGGTGATGGCGGTCACTTTTTTTTGTGAGATTCGAATTCCCATTCCTGGGTTCGGCGGACAGGGCGATGACGATGGAGAGGGGTGTCAGGGCGGGAAAGGCTGCTACAGTAAGAAAGTGCACACCGACGAGCCGGAGGTGCACATGAAAATTCAAGGAGAGAAGGCTCGCTATGCGCATCGCGGTGGTTGGTTCCGGATACGTGGGGTTGGTAACGGGCGCGTGTTTTGCGGATCTGGGGCACGAGGTTGTCCTGGTCGATAACGACGAGAAGAAGCTGGCGGCGCTGAGGAACGGCGAGGTGCCGATTCATGAAAAATTTCTGCCCGAGTTGCTGGCCCGGCATCAGGGACAGCGCATCAAGTTTTCCGGCGATCTGCAGGCGGCCACGCGGGAGAGCGAGGCAGTGTTCATCGCGGTCGGGACACCGCCGACCGAAAGTGGGGACGCGGATCTGTCGTATGTGGAGTCGGTGGCGCGGGAAATCTCCGGCGGCGTGGGCGAGTACACGGTGGTGGTAGAAAAGAGCACGGTTCCGGTGTACACGAGCCAGTGGATTCGGACCATCATCATGAGGAACGGAGCCGATCCGTCGCGGTTCGATGTGGCTTCGAATCCGGAATTCCTGCGCGAAGGGACGGCAGTTACGGATTTTCTCTATCCCGACCGCATCGTGGTGGGAGTCGAGAGCGAGCGGGCCGCGGAGATCATGCGCCAGATCTATGGCCCGTTGACCAGCGGATGGTACTACGGGCGGGGAGATGCGATTCCGCGTCCGGAAGCGGCCACAGCCAAAGCGCCGCCGCGGTTGATCGTCACCAGTACGCAGAGCGCAGAACTGATTAAGCACGCTTCGAACGCATTTCTGGCGATGAAGATTTCTTTTATCAATGCGGTGGCGTCGATCTGCGAATCGGTGGGCGCGAATGTGCAGCAGGTGTGCGAGGGGATCGGGACGGATTCAAGGATCGGGCCGCGATTTTTGAATCCGGGGATCGGGTATGGAGGGTCGTGCTTTCCGAAAGACCTGATGGCGTTCCGGGCGGTCGCGAAGGAAAGCGGATACGACTTCCGGCTGTTGGAAGAAGTGATTCGCATCAATGAAGATCAGCGGCACCGGTTTTTGCGCAAGATGCGGAGCGTGCTGTGGACTTTCCGCGGCAAGCGGCTAGGCGTGCTGGGGCTGGCGTTCAAGGGCGGGACTGACGATATTCGTGAGTCGCCGGCGCTGCTGCTGGTGCAGGAACTGCTGCGCGAGGGCTGCCACGTTTGCGCCTACGATCCCGCGGCAATGGAACGGGCAAAAGAGGTGCTGAAATCGGGCGTCGAGTTCGCGGTGGACGCGTATGAGGCGGCGACGGGCGCGGATGCGCTGCTGATCCTGACGGAGTGGGAAGAGTTCGCGGCGCTTGATCTGGAGCGTCTGCGCACGCTGGTGAAGTATCCGATCGTGCTGGATGGACGAAATCTGTATGATCCATCGGTGATGGTGGAGCACGGATTCTCTTATTACAGCGTGGGGCGTCCGGCGGCGTTGGCGGAAGAGTTGCCGGCGAGGAGGGTTCCGCAGAAAAAGGAGCGCGCCTGAATTCATGAATACGCGAGCCGTGAACGCACAACGTGCGCTGGTGACAGGAGGGGCAGGCTTTCTGGGATCGCATTTGTGCGACGGGCTGCTGGGCGAGGGCTATCGTGTGGTCGCGGCCGACAATCTGCTGACTGGGCGCCTCGGGAATATTGAGCATCTGCGGAACGATTCGCGATTTGAGTTTGTGGAGAAAGATGTCTGCCAGCCCGGCGAGTGGGGCGCATTGGATTATGTATTTCACTTCGCAAGTCCGGCAAGCCCGGTGGACTATGCCGAACATGGCCTCGAAACTCTGCGCGCCGGATCCTATGGGACGTTCGAAGCGCTCGAAACGGCGCGGCGGTGCGGTGCGAAGTTCATGATGGCATCGACGTCGGAGTGCTATGGAGATCCGATGGTGCATCCGCAGACAGAGGCGTATTGGGGGAATGTGAATCCGGTCGGGCCGCGATCCGTCTACGACGAGGCAAAGCGGTTTTCGGAGGCGGTGACGATGGCCTATCACCGCTATCACCAGGTGGACACGCGGATCCTGCGCATCTTCAATACGTATGGGCCGCGTATGCAGATCCACGACGGGCGGGTGATTCCGAATTTTATGTGGCAGGCGCTGCGGGGAGAAAATCTTACGGTGTATGGCGACGGCAGCCAGACGCGCAGCTTCTGTTACGTGAGCGATGAGGTGGATGGGATTCTGCGGCTGGCGCGATCCGCCGAGCATGAGCCGGTGAATATTGGGAATCCGACGGAGTTCACGATTCTGGAGTGCGCGCGAAACGTGATCGCGACGACGGGGTCGAAGAGCCAGATCAAATTCGAATCATTGCCGCAAGACGATCCTAAGCAGCGGTGCCCGGATATTTCGAAAGCGAAGCGGCTGCTGGGATGGGAACCGAAAGTCGAGTTAGCGGACGGGCTGAAGCTTTCGCTGGAATATTTCCGCCAGGCAGTGGCGGAGAGAGCGCAGCCGGCTTAGCAGGATCGCAAAAGCAATTTCTGAAGGCAAAGTTTTTGGCGGCTGCTCAGCGATGCTGTTCGTCCAGTGACGGACCGGCGGAGAGAACTGCGAGCAGGCGCAGAACTTCTTCGCGCTCGACGGAATCGCGGAACATGAAGCGCACGCCCATGCCGAAACCGGGATGGGTTGCCAGCACCTGGCCCCTGATTCTTAATTTCGTGTCAGCGGTGCGGACCAGAATCTCCACCCCAGCCTCCCCGGCGAGGGGGGATGGCATTTCGACGTAACAACCACCTTCGCTGATGTCGGACAGGGTGCAGCGATTGGGAACGCTGGTGCCGAGGCGGTAGACTTCCGCTCCTATTTTGCAGGCGCGGCGGTACTCTCCGCGGCGGTTGCCGGCGTTGGAAACGAGGGTGGCATCTTTGGGCTCGGGGTTCGGGTCGCGACCGGGGCGAGACTGGGTCGCGAACGAGTGCGTCGCAGAGGACTTGCTTGCCGGCGGCCGGGCAGGCAGTCCGGTAGCCGTATTGGCCTGATTCTGCTGCAGCCAAGTCTGCATGAGGCGGCGTGAAGACTGGGGCACGTCGATGAAACGAATTCCGGTGCGGCCGCTGGCGTCCTGCCAGGCAACCTCGCCCGACAAGCGGACCAGTTGCCGCTGACCGGGAAGTGCGAACTCAAAATAAACCTTGCATGCGGGCGGAATTCGGTTGGCGGTGTGGATTAAAGTTCCGCCGTCGCTGAGGTCGGCCAAAACGGCGTTCAGTTCGGGCGCTCCGGGATAGGCGACATTAGCGGTCGAACTGACGGGAATGCGGGGCGCGCGGCGGCGTTCGCGGCGCAGGAGGCCGCGGGCGGCGCGCAGGCTGATACGGGTGCGCTCGGAAGAGAGCGGACGATAGAGAACAAAGTTGGCGCCGAGCCCGAAAACGGGGCGGGCGTTGAACTCGCTATCGACAATCGCAATCAGCATGCTGGCGCGGTTTTTGGGGGACTGACGTATGCGCGCCAGGAATGCCTCGGAACTCCGGTCGGCGCGATAATCAAGGATGATGGCGTCGAAGTGCTGGCTGTCGAGCAGTTCCAATCCGCGGGAAATCGAGGGCGTATGCTCAGCCGCCATCCCCATCTCGGACAGGATGAGGGTGAGCAGGCTGGCTGAATCCTGATCCGGGCACACCACGAGGGCGCGTCGATCCATAGTCTCAATATGGTAAGAGAGGGTCGGTGCCAACGACAAGTTACCTGTGTCACGTCAGGGGTGCAATTTGGACCCTCCTCTGGCCGTCAGGTTGCCTCCCGCCTGCGTGGGCACGCCGAGCATGCTGTTCTTGTCTTCTGAAGGACCGGTTCAGCGGGGCTTGCGGAGGGGCGGGATTGGTTCGCTTCCCTTTCGGGCAGCGGTTTCGGGCGGCGGGACGCTGACAGCCAGATCGGCCGACCAGCAATCGGCAAGGATTTTCCAGGTGCCGGTGGGCTGTCGCACGAGGACGACCAGGTATTTTCCGCGCTCTTCGCGGCGCTTCCCCATGGCGACAGGCACGAGCATTTTGCAACGGCCGAGATCGAGAGCAATCTCACCCAGCACTTCGACGCGGAGCGATTCCATCTCTACGTCGCCCAATCCGGCTTCGAGCAGCGAGATAAGAAATTCCCGGATCGCAGGCAGGCTGCGAACCGGCGGAACGCTGGAGCGGATGAGAGTCGCGTCGGCGGCATAGAGCTCGAGCAGGTCGTCGATGTGCTTGGTGTTGCAGGCCTGCGCCCAGTTCTGGATAACCTGGCGGGCTGCGGCTTCGGCGCGGCCGCCTGTTGAAGCGCCCGCCGAGCCGGGAGCGCGGCCGCGAGGGGCAGAGGGCTCGGGCTCTGCAGAGGGCGCGCCGGATGCCGTTCGATATCCGGAGACTGCGGGGCTGGGAACAAGATGATGATAGTGGTGGTGAAAGTGATGTTGGCCGGCACCGGCTCGAGATTGAGTGGTGGCATCGCCGGCGACAGGCTGGGTGGGGATTCCGCACCAGACACAAAAGCGAGCTCCCGCCGGCAGCGAACCTCCGCAGGCTGAGCAGGCGTTGCCTGGCTCGTCCGCGTCACCGGCCGCCGTCAGGTTCTGCGCGGCCGCGCTGCCCGACATGCGCTGGATGGCTTCTACAGCCGCAGCCGAGGCTTCGGCATTCGGCTTCGGCCAGCGAAAGTTGCCAGGCAGCCGCTGAAAAAACTCTTCGATTTCCTTGCCTTCGACGGGCTGGTCCTTTTTTGGATCGGGAGGATTCGGATTGTCTACCTTCACGGCAACCTCATCGCTGACATTGTAGGAGAATTCATGCGCTAACGGATGCTGAATCTTACACGCGCTTCGGAATCGGTGGGAACGCCGTTACAGAGTGCGGGACGATAGCGCCAGAAGCGGATCGCGCGCAGCACGATCTGGTCTTCGTCGCGGCCGCCACTGTCCAGGATGAAAGCGCTATACACGTGTCCGTCGGATCCAACAATGAAGCTGACGCGCACGTCCAGATCGTCATCTTGAACGCGCAGCAGCGGGTCGGGGGTGAGCAAGGCTTCTGGTGGACGGACGTTTCCACATCTCAGCAGGGTCAGCGGCTGCGACACGGAAGAGAACTCGGAAATGTGCGCGGGCACACGGCGCAGATTCTTTTCCAATTGCGTGAACGGGACGCGACGCAGAATGACACGCGATGGAGAAGAGGACGCCACTGCGCACCAAGCGAGGACGCCGCCGCTCAGGCTGACCAGCGTCAAGGCCGACGCGAGCGCCTTCCTGCTCGTCATTTTTATCTTTGCGCTCGGCCAGAGACACACCACGAGTGGACTGGGCAATTCACCTTCCAGCCTTAGCGAAAGGCATAGTCTTTATCCTCAATAACTTAACCACACTTCCCTGCCGAACTTCTTAAGACGGGTGCAATCCATTGCAAATGAGTCGAACAGAACCGCTGCATCGAGTGCCAGCCTAAGCCCGGCCGCAGGCTGCGGAAGTTCCTCAGCCTGCAAGCGGAAGCACCAACATTGCAGCGATCTAGGGATTGGCGATTGGGCAGCAGGTCGCAGTCAATTCCATCGGCGCGGATGGCTTCTATTTCCGGTAGTGTCTTAACACCGAATTAAGACACTACCCTATTTCCGAGGGGGATTTCCGATTCTTGGCGTCGTGTGGAACAATGAGAGGCTCTGGGCTGGGCCCCACATGCATCCATGACCGTCACGCTGAACAGCCTTCAACTTGCACTTCTCTCGGCGGCAATCCTGGGATTCCGTCACGGGTTCGACTACGACCACATTGCCGCCATTTCCGACATCACCAGTGTACAAACCAATCGCTGGCGCGGTATGCGTCTCGGTTTGATCTATGCCCTGGGACACGCGGCCATGGTTGTCGTACTGGGCAGCGCCGTCATTCTGTTTCAGCTCTCGCTGCCTCATGGCATGGATCGGATCGCTGAGCGGCTGGTGGGACTGACCTTGCTAGTCCTGGGGGTCTATGTTCTGGGATCGCTATTCAAAGGGAACCCAGCGCCACGCAGCCGCTTTCACCTTATGGCCGGAGCAGCGCGCTGGGTCCATTGGAAGATGAAGGGCTACTGGCACGATCACGACGTCCCGCGCCCGCCGGACAAGACCTGGAATTACAGTTCGAAATCCGTACTCATGGTCGGCGTTGTGCACGGGCTGGGCGCGGAGACGCCCAGCCAACTGATGATCTTCTTACTGGCGGCCAATCTTGGCGGAGTCGGCAAGGGCTTTATCGGCCTGGCGATGTTTATCGCGGGACTGCTGGTGATGAATACGGTGATGACGGCGTCGGCAGTAGGACTTTTCGGTTTCAGTTCGCGGCTGCCGCGCTTTCAGTTTGTGGTTACCGCGTTGACGGCGATCTATAGCCTGGCGGTTGGCGCCTTCTTCCTGTTCGGGTCGTCGGGACTGCTACCACCCTTGGGATGAGGCCGTGGCTTGGCCATCTGGACGAAGGAATGGTTATCCCCGGGTCACCATTCTCGTGTCGCCTTCCTTGTTTCATCATGTTCGCGTCATCCCGATTTCATCTAATCACCGGCCAAATAAATTCTGACAGAAACAGCGACTTAGTAATACAATGGCCGACGGTAGTTACCCGAGGGGGTATTGATGACAAACATTGCTAAAGCAATAGACCGGCTCCGCGAGGAACGCCGGGACGCTCAGAACCATGTCCAAAAGCTTGGGGAAGCTATTTCGGTTCTGGAGAAGCTTACCCGAGGGGTGGGCGCAACCATACGCGTGGCGGCGCTACATCGCGCCAAGCGCGTTCTCTCCGCGGCAGGGCGCCGGAGAATTTCTCTGGCCCAGAAAGCACGTTGGGCCAAGATCAGACAGCTGAAGAAAGCAGCTTAAACGCCGGGCGGGCCGCAGGCTACGCGAAGTTCCCCTCGCGAGACTGAAGCCCGCCGGATTTTTGCCCGGTAACAGGATGTTACCCTTCTCTTGACCTTTCTTTAGTCGGTATTTCTTTCTTTCGCCCACTTCAAGTCCGGGGAAAAAACTGAACCTTCCGCTCATCTCCTAAAAAGCGGCCCAGCGTTTTTTCGTGTAATCGCAATGCTTCGCCAGCAATCTATTTTGTGGCATGATGACTCTGTCGGGCGAGAGGCTCGCTATGATACACGACGCGTTCAAGGCTCTTGCTGGAATTTTGTCCATTTGCGCGATCTTCTCGGGCACATTCTCACGTGCCTCGTGCTCGGTCGATATCGTCATTGTGAACGGTCAGATCGAACATTCGCCTCCCAAAGCCACCGTTCGGGTGCAGCTCGTTTATCCGAATCAGAACATGGGTGAATCGGGCGACGTGACCGTGGAAGGCGGATCCTTCCGCACACAGATTCCGTTCCTCACACAGAGTCGCGCACCTGTCTTGGGTGGTAGCCTCCGGGAGAAGTGCGACCGGAAGCCGAAAACAGTCGTTGTGACCCTGATCGAAGCTGATCAGGAGTATGATCGCGTCTCCTTGGATCTGGCTAAGGACTTCAAGATGGCAGATCCCAGCGCCTACGCCTTGCGTTCTCAGATTTTGCTACACGGTCCGCCGAGTACGCCACCGATTCGATAGGACACTCAGCCGCGACTCCGGCCAGCTCTTTGACGTAGCTTGTAATCCCCTAGCCGTGTCCTCCGCTTAGCTCGCGCACGATGCTGCCGACAAATGCTTTGGCGTCTCCAAACAGCATTAGGGTGTTAGGGAGATAGTAGAGCGGGTTATCAATGCCAGCGAAGCCAGGATTCATGCTGCGCTTGATAACCATCACGGTATGGGCTTTGTCAACGTCGAGGATAGGCATCCCGTAGATGGGGCTGGAAGCATCGGAGCGGGCGGCAGGGTTAGTAACGTCGTTGGCGCCAATCACCAGGGCGACATCGGTCTGAGGGAAGTCGCTGTTAATCTCGTCCATCTCAATCAGGCGGTCGTAGGGAATATCGGCTTCGGCCAGCAGCACATTCATGTGACCCGGCATGCGTCCGGCAACGGGGTGAATGGCGAAGCGCACGTCCACGCCGCGCTTCGTCAGAGCATCGTAGAGTTCGCGCACCTTGTGCTGCGCCTGGGCCACTGCCATCCCGTATCCGGGAACTATGATGACCCGGTTCGCGGCGGATAGGATGGCCGCGGCTTCTTCCGGGGTCGCGCTGCGAACGGGCCGGGCTTCTTCTCCCGCAGCAGCCGAAGGTTGTACCTGACCAAAGGCCCCGAACAAAACGTTTGTGAAGGAACGGTTCATGGCCTTCGACATGATGATGGAGAGGATGAGGCCCGACGATCCATCGAGCGCGCCGGCGATGATGAGCAGCTTGTTATTGAGGACGAAACCCATCGCCGCCGCTGACAGACCAGCATAGCCGTTCAACAGCGAAATGACGGTCGGCATGTCCGCGCCGCCGATGGGGATGATTAATAACACACCGAACGCCAGCGCGATCAGGACCATGAACGGAAACAGTGACTTGGCTTCCGGGTGCAGGACCAGAAATACGGCGATTCCCAGTGCGACGGCAAGCAGCAGAAAGTTGACGAGGTTCTGTCCTTTGTAAGTCAGCGGCCGCTGCGGCAGAATTTCCTGCAGCTTGCCGGCAGCCATCAAGCTGCCGGTGATGGTCAACCCTCCGAGGATGACCTCGAGGGACAGCACCGCCATCATGAAGCGCGAGATATCGGGGGTGCGCAGGTAAAACTCGGCCGAGCCGACCAGCGTCACGCAGAGTGCGCCAAAGGCGTGACTGAGCGCGGTCCGCTGCGGAACCGCCGTCATCGCCACGCGCCCGAGCGGAACGCCGATGATGGTGCCGAGAACCAGCGCAATGGCGATCAGCCGGTAGTTCATGCCGCGGTTCAGCAGCGTGCCGCCGATCGCCAGCACCATGCCAATTTCGCCCGCCCAAACGCTGTGTTGGGCCGTGGTTGGCGAACTCATCCACTTCAGCGAGAGGATGAACAGCACGCTCGCGATGAGATATAGAAGCTCGATAATGAGCTGGGTTGTTCCCAGTTCGGCTGTCATTACTTGGTCACCGATTTGGCCGCCGGTTTCGCCGCAGGACGGCTGGATTTGAACATCTTCAACATGCGATCCGTGATCAGGAAGCCACCGACGATGTTGCTGGTGGCGGCGACCACGGCAATGAATCCAAAAACGGTCGCCAGCGTGCTTTTGTGTTCGCCCACGAGCACGATCGCACCCACCACCGCGATCGCATCCAAGGCGTTGGTGAGCGACATCAACGGAGTGTGCAGCAGGGGCGAGACCCGCCGGATCACTTCAAATCCGATGAATGCGGCGAGCACAAAAATAAAAAGCGCGTTGATCAGGTTCGAACTACTGTTCATCTTTCCTCCGTGGAAGCTCTCGCACAATATCCCGAAGGAGCAAAACTTCGGATCCCTCAGGGGCTAAAGCCCGCGTTTTTATTTGGCTCTGGATGGCACAGCCTGTGAAGCCGTGCCCTACCCAAACGTTTATGAGATAGCTTGTAGTATCTCCCCCATCCGATTTTCTTCGTCCGAGATCCAGGGCATTCTTGCTCAATCAGCCTTGTTGGACCAGCGCGGGCAACGTGAAAAATTCGCGGACCCGGACGTTCACAATCTCGCCGCCGTGAGTGAGCAGAGTCTCGCGAACAATTTCATCTTCGAGGTTCAAATTCAACTTTTGATCTTTGATCAGGTGAGTCAGGAACGCAGTGATGTTGCGGGCGTACATCATGCTCGCGTGATAAGGCACGCCCGCGGCCAGGTTGATCGCTCCAATGATCGTCACACCATGCTTTACGACGGTCTTGCCAGCTTCGGTGATCTCGCAGTTGCCGCCGCGTTCGGAGGCCAGATCGACAACCACCGAACCCAGCGCCATTCCTTTCACCATGTCTTCGGTCACCAGCACCGGCGATTTTTTTCCCGGAATCACCGCCGCGGCGATCACCACATCGCTTTCCTGCACTACTTTTCCAAGCAACTCGCGCTGACGGCGGTAGAAGTCTTCATCCTGCGCACGGGCATATCCGCGAGCGTCCTGCGCGTCTTTCGCCTCGATGGGAAGCTCGACAAAACGTCCGCCGAGACTCTGCACCTGCTCCTTCGCCGCGGGCCTTAGATCGTAAGCCGAAATCACCGCGCCCAGGCGGCGTGCGGTCGCGATCGCCTGCAGTCCTGCAACTCCGCAGCCGATCACGAACACGCGGGCCGGTGTGACGGTTCCTGCCGCGGTAGTGAGCATGGGAAAGATGCGCGGGAGGGAGTCGGCTGCCACGAGCACGGCCTTGTATCCGGCGACTGTTCCCATCGAGGAGAGTGCGTCCATGCTTTGGGCGCGGGTGGTGCGGGGCATCAACTCTACGGAAAATGCGGTGACGCCAGCGCGCGCGATCTCCTGCACGATGTCCGCTGAACCGAACGGACGCAGAAACCCGATGAGGATCTGATCGCGACGAAAAAACGGCACATCCTGTTTCCCCGTCACGTCGTTGGAACCGTAGCAAAGAATCTGCACAACAATGTCAGCGGCGGCAAACACCGCGGCCCGGTCGGCGACGATTTTCGCGCCCTTGTCGGCATACTGGGAATCGGGATAGCCGGCCTCGATTCCAGCACCGGACTGTATGTGGACTTCGAAACCCGCTTTGGTCAGCGTCGGGAGGACTGCCGGCACGAGCGCAACCCGCCGCTCCCCTGGATAACTTTCTTTCGGAACACCGATGATCACGAGGCCCTGCCTGTCTAGCGATTCTCTGTATCGCGATGGAGAAGATCGGAGCCGCCCGGCTCGCACCAGTCCTAATTCTTGCGGGCAACTTCTTAGGAACTGAGGATTCTAGTTGAGGGGATGGCCGCGCGCAAATGGTGTCAGATGTCAGGTCTCAGGTGTCAGGACTCTGCTCGCCTGAGACCTGAGAGCTAGCACCTGAGACCTAGCTGGAGGCCGTCGCCGTCACTCAATGCCGCAATGTCAGCGCAGCTTTGAACGATCCAATCGGCGCCGGCGTTTTCGAGGTCGCGGCGGATCATGGTCGAGAGGAATGCAATCACTCTTGCGCCAGCAGCCCTTCCCGAGCAAACTCCGGCGGGCGCATCCTCTACCACGATGCAATCGGAGGCGGCAAACCCGAGCTTTGCCGCCGCCTTCAGGTAAGGCTCGGGATCGGGCTTGCCGATCTTCACGTCGCTCGACGTAATCATGGCCGTGGGGATGGGCAGGCCCGCAGCCCGCAAACGCACCTCGGCCAGCGGGCGCGTGCATGAGGTCGCAATGGCCCAGCGTTCCGGAGGCAGGATGTTCAGGAGTCGCCGAGCGCCCGGCAGCAGGACCACACCATCGAGGTCCTCCATTTCGCGGCGTTCGACTTCGCGATCTTCGCAGTCAATGTCAGCGTTGGGCAGCAGTTCGCGAATTGTGGTTCGACTCGGGCGCCCGTGCGCCATGCGGACCACGGTCTCTGGATCAAGGCCGTGATCAACCGCCCACCGATGCCACACCCGCGCGACCGCCGGAGTGGAATCGATCAGCACGCCGTCCAAGTCAAACAGCAGGGCACTGCAGCGGATCGCGATCATTTCATCTAATCTACATTGCCCGGGAGATCCATATCCGAGTGGCATTCGGTGACGATCACAACCGCTGTGAACTGCGGGTCGGTGCGGATTCCGAAACCGGCTGGCGAACGCCGGCCGGGCGGGAGTGGTGAGCGCGGCAGGAATCGAACCTGCGACCCACGCCTTAAAAGGGCGTTGCTCTACCAACTGAGCTACGCGCCCCACCATGTTGCATCTACTGGCCAGTAAAGCGCTTACTGGACATTCCCCGAAGCCGCCACCAGAGCACTTTTTGCTTCGGTGTCAAGAGTGGTGTCAGTCGGTTTCTCCTGACCAGCGGGGAACAGTATAACAGCTTCCTGGCGCTTCCTCTCCATCGCATTGAACGCGGAGAGTTTCTCGACCGCCGCGGCCTTGTGGGCCGGCGCTAGGTGCGCATCGCGCATGGTCATCTGGATAATGTGTCGGCTTTTGCCGCGGCCGCTGACGATATAGACCACCGCCCATGCGCCTCCGACCAGGGAGGTCGCGATGGTGGCCGTCGCCGCTGGACGAATGTTTCTCGCAAAAAGACCCCATATGCCGAAGTCCGGGATGATGTTCCTGCGAAGGACACCGTTCTGTGGCGGAACATGCCGGATGCGCGTGGGTCATTGCGGCTTGTTCCAGCCCCGCACACGCGGCCACCAGCGATTCACGTTCCGGCGATACTCTTCGTAGTCTGCCCCGAACTTCTTGCGCAGAGTTGGCTCTTCATAAAAGACCACGAACAGATGGACGCCGAGAGCAACCGCTGCCACGGCAGCAATCGTTATCGGGTCGGCGTGTCCGTGGCGAGCGAGTCGGAAGATCCCAACTCCGTTCTGAACCTCTACAAGAAAGTTCTCGTGCTGCGCCGCACGAACGAAGCGTTACTCGAAGGCAGCTACACCGCTCTCAACGAAGAAGATCCCAACGTGATGTCCTACCTGCGCAGTTACAAGGGAAAAGCCGTGCTGGTAGCGCTGAACATGTTGGCTACTCCGCAAAAAACAATCTTCAACCTTTCCCAACAGCGATTCGGCCGGGCTCCGCTGAAAACCCTGATCGCGTCCCCCGAGGCATCGGTAAAAGGCAATGAAGTTACCCTTGAACCCTTCAGGCTGCTGATCGCGGAAGTGAATCAATGATGAACCGAAATTCCTGACGCCTTGCTCTGACGCCGCTGACCTGCGTATTGTTACGGTGTGAAATTTCCGCGATGCAGTGGAATCCTGCTTCACTTTACTTCCCTGCCCGGCTGCTTCGGCATCGGCGATCTCGGCCCCTGCGCTTATGAATTCGCAGACTTCCTCTTCGCCGCCGGACAGAAGTTGTGGCAAGTGCTGCCACTGAATCCCACCGGATACGGCGATTCCCCTTACCAGTGTTTCTCCGCCTTTGCCGGTAACCCGCTGTTGCTCAGTCTCGAGCGCTTGCGCGATCAGGGGTTGCTCCAGGCTTCAGACTTGGCTCAAGCGCCCCCGTTTCCCGAAGACTTCGTCGACTATGGGCCGGTGATCGAATTCAGGATGGCGACCTTGCGCCGGGCGGCGGAGGTTTTCTTTGCCGACGGTTCCCGCGCGGATCGTGCGGCCTTCGAGCGTTTTTGCGAAAGCGCCAGTCCGTGGCTCGACGACTACGCGCTCTTCATGGCCTGCAAAGATGCGCACCACGGAACGATCTGGACCTCATGGGGAGCGCCGATTCGCCAGCGAGATGCACATGCCGTAAGCGAGTGGTCGAGGAAACTGGCGCCGGAACTGAAAGCTTACAAGTATTGGCAATTCGAATTTTTCCAGCAGTGGGAGCATCTCAAGATTTATTGCCAGCAGCGCGGCATCCGTTTCATGGGCGACGTCCCGATCTATGTTGCGCACGACAGCGCGGACGTGTGGGCTCATCCCGATCTTTTCTATCTCGACGATCAGGGCCGCCCGACCGTGATCTCCGGCGTGCCGCCGGATTATTTCAGCGCCACCGGACAGCTTTGGGGGAATCCGATTTATCGCTGGGACATGCTGGCCGCCAGCGGATACAAGTGGTGGATCGAGCGCTTCCGCGCTTCGCTCGCGCTTTTCGATATGGTGCGCCTCGATCATTTCCGCGGCTTTGAGGCTTACTGGGAGGTTCTCGCCAATAAGACGACCGCCATAAACGGGCGCTGGGTCAAAGGGCCGGGAGAAGATTTTCTGTCGGCGCTGCAGAACGCATTTGGTGGACTGCCGATCGTGGCGGAGAACCTGGGCGTGATCACTCCGCCGGTGGAGAAACTGCGGCAGCGGTTCGGTCTGCCGGGCATGAGTCTTTTGCAATTCGCGTTCGGCAATGATCCGCAGGGCCCATCGTTTCGTCCGCACAATTACAGTCGCGACCTGGTGGCCTACACCGGCGGGCACGACAATGACACGACGGTGGGCTGGTGGTCGAGTTCGGGCGCCGGCGACAGCATACGCACTCCGGAAGATGTTCGTAAAGAGCACGACTTCGCTCGTGCGTATCTCAACTTACGCGACGATTCCGAGATCAACTGGGTCATGATCCGGGCGGTGCTGGCTTCGGTCGCTGACGTTGCGATTGTCCCGATGCAGGATGTGCTGGGTCTTGGGAGCGCAGCGCGCATGAATCTTCCCGGAACGGTCAGCGGAAACTGGAAATGGCGTTATCGTCCGGGCGCATTGAGCGGCGAGTTGAGCGCGAGACTTCGATCCTTGGTCACGCTGTACGATCGGTAGGAAGAATCCACGGCAGGAAAAGGTCGTCAGCAGGAGAATCCATGGACAAACCACCACGCACGTTCTGGCAGATTTGGAACATGAGCTTCGGCTTCCTCGGCATTCAGTTTGGCTGGGGATTGCAGATGGCGAACATGAGTGCGATCTACGAATACCTGGGGGCGCGGGCCGATCAGATTCCGATTCTCTGGCTGGCCGCGCCACTGACTGGATTGATCGTGCAGCCGATCATCGGCCACGCCAGCGACCGCACCTGGGGCCGGCTGGGCCGGCGCCGTCCCTACTTTCTAGCCGGCGCAATTCTGAGTTCGATGGCGCTCATCCTGATGCCGCGCAGTTCCGCCCTCTGGATGGCAGCGGGTCTGCTATGGATTCTCGACGCCAGCATCAACATCAGCATGGAACCCTTTCGTGCGTTTGTGGCCGACCTGCTGCCGGAATTTCAGCGCACCCGGGGTTTTGCCATGCAGAGCCTCTTCATCGGTCTTGGTGCGGTGATTGCCTCGGCGCTGCCTTACCTGCTGACCAATGTTTTTCACGTGGCGGGAACCAGGGCTGCGGGGGCGATTCCTTTCACCGTGCGTCTTTCTTTTTACATTGGCGCAGCGGCGTTCCTGGGGGCTGTACTTTGGACCATTTTTACGACGAAGGAGTATCCGCCAGAGAATCTCGCAGAATTTCAAAAAGAAAAGAGTGAACGCGCGGGCTTCGCCGCAGGCGCTCGAGAAATCGTGGCGTCAATCCGCGAGATGCCCCGTACTATGCGGCAACTCGCATGGGTCCAGATCTGTACGTGGCTGGGGTTGTTCTGCATGTGGCTTTACTTTCCGGTGGCAGTGGCGCGCAATGTCTTCGGCGCATCCGACACGAATTCTCCTCTATATTCCGCGGGAGTGGAGTGGGCGGGCGTTTGTTTCGGAATGTACTCGCTGGTGTGTTTCGGATTTTCATTCCTGCTGCCCGCTCTCGCCAGGCAGTACGGGCGCAAGGCAACCCACAGCTTCTGCCTGATATGCGGCGGCCTGGGACTGCTTTCCGTGGCCGTGATTCACAGCAAGTATCTGCTGTTGCTCTCCATGACCGGAGTTGGAGTTGCCTGGGCCAGCACGCTATCGATGCCCTACTCCATTCTTGCCGGATCGCTGCCTCCCGGAAAGACCGGAGTCTACATGGGGATCTTCAACTTCTTCATCGTGATTCCAGAGATCACGGCATCGCTTGGCTTCGGTTGGGTCATGGGCCATCTGCTGAACAGCAACCGGATTTCCGCAGTGGTGGCGGGCGGAATCTTCTTCATGCTGGCGGCGGTGCTGATGCAGCGCGTGCAGGACCTGTACGACCTACGGCATCCGAGCGGTTCGCTTCCGGGCCATGCCGTCGCCGCAAAGTCTTGATCTCAACTTGAGTGGAAATTTCGACTACGCGACGTCGGAGACGATGTCAGCCGGAACAACTCACCGTGCGCGCACGGCGACGAGTTCGGTTTCTACCGGCACACCGCGAGCGATCTTCACTCGGACCAGCGCTTCGAAAGGCCTTATCGGTCCCGTATTGGAGCCCGGAATCTCATGCAGCAATTTTTCCACCGACTCTTGGCGGCAAACAAACTCGACCGCGCCTTGTGTCCCGAACGTGGTCGTTCCCGCCAGAATCATCACGAACCGGCCTGAACCCATTCCCGGCACCAGTCCGACGACAGAATAATCTTCCGTCAGCGGGGCATTGGAAGGACTGGCGAGGTAAGTGCTGGCCTCGCCCGGCTTCGGATGCTTGCTGACGATCGCAAGATCGCCTTGACGCGGACCCGACGCCACCCTTTGGAAAACGAATTCCTGCGTGCCGGGAATATCGAGCAACGAAAGATTTTCTGAAGGAGAACCGACAAAGATCAAGTTGGTGTTCTTCACGTCGTCGAGTGAGAACAAGCTCCCGCGCTTCACCCGGATCCTCCGTCCCAGCGTGCCGAACACCTCATCGAGTGCGTGGATGGCCAACACCTCTCCCACACCCGTGTAGTGGTCGTACACGGCGATCTTCGAATCCTGGCGCGAATTGTAGTAGCGCATGCCCGTCTCCGGCCGTCCGACGAAGGCAGCATTGCTGAAGATCACCCAAGGCTCCTCGACTCCGGAGGTAAAGGGACGCCAAAACGCAGCGAGAGGACCGCTGGCCCGCGGTGCGCTGGGCGCCGCCATCGCGGGCTCGGGCAGTTTCCGGTTCCACAGCAGGCTGCCCAAAACGATCAGCGAGGTGATGAGGCCGACCAAGAGCAAAACCACGGCAATCCGCCAGCGTGCCGGGACGGTTTCGACTGCAACGCTCGGCGACGGCACCTCGCGCGGCACGGTCTGAGGCTGCGGATGTGAATCGAGCGGTCTCGCCTCGAAGATAAGGTGATAACTTCCTTTCGGAATCTTAACCAGGATGGGATCCGCCGCTCCCTCCCCGGAGTAGTACTCGGCCAGCTTCACACGAAGACGTCCGGCTTGCACTCGGATGGTTGAATCAGATTGCGGATCAAAGTCCGCGGGCCGCCCATACACTTCCGTGGCAATCTGATACTCCTTCAACGGCGCGTCGGGATGATAGAGGGACTGTTGTGCGAGGTATTGCAGCAGCTTGCAAAGGGACTCGGAGCCCCGCAGGCTATGACTTTTAATAATGTTATCTATTTGTTGGAAGAATTGATCGGGCGAAGGGGCGAAAGTGCGTGTCACAGCCATTTAACACCGACGTAACGGGGGACTGTATGTTGGTGCAACAACAGCATTTTACTCCTGTAACTGTTTAAAGACCTAGTGAAACCTGCGTTCGGAATCGTTTTGCACCAAAACTTGCAGCAGTCTAAGAGGTTTTGCGCAGGGACCCCGTGTGTCCCACAGTCGCATCTCCGCACGTGGTTTCTTACTGAGGCCGTCTTTGCAACCGAGAATCTAAGGTTTCCGGCATTCATGAATAGAGTGATTTGCCGCGTCCCCGAATTGGAGGAAATATTATGAAAAGCAGGCTCTTCTTAGTACCGATTCTGGTGTTCGGCCTGAGTGTTTTAATGCTGGCGCAGTCCGACAGCGGGCGCCTCGTTGGAACGATCACGGATCCCACCGGCGCCGTCGTCACGGACGCGACGGTCACTATAACGGACGCTGGAACCGGGCGCCAAGTGAGCGTGAAGACCGGCGCGGCGGGCGAGTACGCAGTCAATGCACTACCTGTCGGAAAGTACCACGCAGAGGTTTCGCAAACGGGTTTCAAGACGGCAACGGCCGACTTCACGATCGATGTCAACCAAGTTATCGACCTCAACCTGAAGCTGGAACCGGGAGCGGCATCCGCGACCGTGGACGTGACCGCAGAGATACCCATAGTGGATACATCCACTTCCAACACCGGGGAAGTGATCCAGGGAAGACAGATCGTGGAACTCCCGCTCAACGGCCGCAACTTCACCTCGCTGGCTCTGTTGACCCCGGGCGTCAGCCGCGGCCAGTATTCGAACAACGCCAGCGCGTCGGCAAACAATGCCGAAACCTGGCGCAATTCCGACTCCGGCTCGGCTGCGCTCGCCGTGAATGGTTTGCGGCCACAAGCCAACAACTTCATGTTGGACGGCCTTGACAACAACGACGCCCTGGTCGGCACGCTGATCATATTCCCGTCTCTCGAGGATATCTCGGAATTCAAAACGACCACGAGCGTTCCTTCCGCCGAGTTTGGCCGAGCCGGCGGCGGTGTGGTGCAGGTCGCTACGAAGTCCGGGACGAATGACATTCACGGCGCGGTGTACTGGTTTAACCGTTCCAAGGAGGGTGCCGCGGATAACTTCGGCAACCCCACCACTCCCGAGTTGAGCCGCAATCAGTTTGGAGCGTCGCTGGGTGGACCGATCTGGAAGAACAAGATATTCGCCTTCCTCGATTACCAGGGCTGGCGCCAGAACGTGCCTGCCGGTGCTACGGAAGGCCATGTTCCGACTGACAAGATGCGGGGTACGGCAACCGGGGAAACCGGAGTCTACGATTTCAGCGAGCTGCTTTCACCAGGAGGCACAGCGACGGCGACCAGCGTGCCATTCGCGGGCATTTGCCCGAACCTCTATAGCGGCGGTAACGTGTTGCCGCAATTTGCCGCCGGCCTTGGATACATCTACAACCCGCAAACCTGTTTGCCGTTCGGCTGGGTCGGCGGGATCGGCTCCTCGCAGACGGGCAATACCGCGCTCAACATCATTCCGTCTGCCAGCATAAATACTGTCGGTCTGGCGTACCTGAACGCGTTTCCAGAGCCCAATATTGCCGGCGCGGATATGGCGACCAACGCAGCGAACTTCCTCGGGCCGCAAGAGAACAAAATTCAAAGGGACGACTACGATGCGCGCGTAGACTTTATCGCGACATCCAAGGACTCGTTCTTCGCCCGCTACAGCCTTGGCACAGACTCTCTGGCGAACACGCCTTGGCTCATCGGAGCGCATAACGCTCAAGGCTTCCTGCCCTCCGGCAATGGAAGTAACCCGCAGCGTCCGCGGCAAGTCGCCGTGGGCTACACCCGCATTCTCGGCGCCAACCTGCTCAACGAATTCCATTATGGCTACGCACGTCCGTATTACGGGTACGAACAGCCCGGCTATGGCGTTCCGATGGCGCAGCAGATTGGGATTCCCAATGCCAATACCTCGCCCCTTCTTGGTGGCTATGCTCTGATCGGCGGGTGGTACGGGGACCTGAGCTACGTCGGCGACTACGGCCCGTATCTCGTCTATGAGCCAACCCATCAGTTCACGGATGCGGTGAGCTGGACTAAAGGAAAGCACGTCTTCAAGTTTGGCGGCAGCATTATGCATCGCGACCTGAATTGGACGCAGGCCAATGAGGCCAAAGGCTACTTCTGGATCGACGATGGCAACTATGGCGGGTACCCCAACCACTACTCGGCCCATGGGACCTTTACTGGCTATGAGGAATCTGAAGTGGTTGCCGGTTTCATGGGGGCCTACGGGGTTGGAGCATTCAATGGGTACTACAAGACGCAGAGCTGGGAGAACGGTTTCTTTGCCCAGGACGACTGGCGTGTCAGCCAAAGACTGACGCTAAACCTTGGCCTCCGTTACGACTTATATACCTGGCCGAAGGAAGCGAACAACCATATGTCCAATTTCGACCCCGCGACGGGAGAGCTAGTTGAGGCTGGCAATGCCCCGGGGTATAACGATTCTCTGATCGACACGCCGAAGCATAACTTCGGTCCGCGCATCGGGTTTGCCTACGATCTGTTTGGGACTGGCAAAACCGTGCTCCGCGGTGGATATGGACTGTTCTACTACCTGGACCGTGGCGGCGTGGCCAACGAGCTTTCGAACAACCCCGACTTCAACGGGACCCAGACCTACTATGCGTGTCCGACCTTGACGACCTGCAACACCGGTTATCGCATTACGCTCAGCGGAGCGGCTGCTCCCGGAAGCACCAATCCGGTCGGAGCCACTGGAGCCCTACCCCCTAAAGTCGGCATCAACCCGACGGCGCTGAACTCCAGCGACAACGTGATTTATTGGCCCAAGGATAGCCCGAACTCGCACATCCAGCAATGGAACGTGCAGATCGAGCAGGCTCTTGGCAGCAGTATGTCGTGGAACTTGGCATACGTAGGGACGAAGGTTGGGGATGTTGCCACTCCTTTCAACGCCAATAAGTCCGCTTACGGTACCGGCACACCCTGGTTCGCAAATGTGGGCACCATCGGCGAGTACGCCATGATCGGCAGCGCCAGGTACAACGGTCTGCAGACGAAGCTGACTCGAAGGATGAGCAACGGACTTATGCTCACTGCGGCCTACACCTGGTCCCACGCGACCGATAACACCTCCGATGCGCTCAGCTCCGCTCCCAACGGTCAGGTCAGCATTGTCGTCGGGCCCGGGGGCGTGCCGTTGCTGAACTATCAACGCGGCAATTCGGACAACGATCAGCGTCACCTGTTTGCCGCCAGCGCCCTCTATGAGCTACCCTTCGGACGCGGAAAAAGGTTTGGCCACGACGTCTCGCCAGCGGCTGATTACATCATTGGCGGGTGGCAGTGGAACAACGTGATTGTGTTGGCCACCGGCACGCCGCTCGACATTCAAGGTGCGACCACGCTCAACGGCCGCCCGGATTACCACGGTGGATGCAGTACGGACGTCTCGATTACTGTCTGGATCAGCTGTAAGCCTGGTGCGTTCACGGATCCTGGTCCGGGGACCATCGGCGACATGCCCCGGAACTTCTTTTTTGGCCCCGGCACCCACACTTGGGATACCTCGCTCACCAAGAACGTTAAACTCTTCGAGCGGGTGAATGCGGAACTCCGCGCTCAGGTATATAACCTGACCAATACGCCCCAGTTCCAGATTCCGGAAACCCACTACACTTACGGCAACTTCGGCCAGCTGAATGCCTCATCGATTCGGCTCGCGCCCACCAATCGGGAACTCGAACTCGGGTTTCGCGTGTCTTTCTAACTACAGCGCCGGGGACGCTTGAGTGCGATTCTCAAGCGTCTTCCCGCTTAGCCTGAGCCGGGGGAAGCACGATACGCTCTCGGCTCTCCTTTCTTGAATTTGTTTGGTCCGTACTGCTCGGTTGGTCTGCCTCAAGCCGGGCCGCCGGTAACTGCCATGAAAAACAAACGCACCATTGCGCTGTCGCTGATCCTCGTATGCCTGCTCGCGCTGCCGGCATGGACGCAGCCGGATGCCAGGGCGGGGCAAGCCCCCATAGTTCGCAAAATTGAGCCGCCAAACTGGTGGGTGGACTACACTCCAGAGCTCACCCTGTTGCTCACCGGTCAAGACCTGGACGGCGCTCGCGTCGAGAGCGCGACCGCCGGCGCAACGGTTCTCGGCTCGGATGCGTCCGCGAATGGGCACTATTTCTTCGTCCATCTGCGCTTGAGCCCCGACCTGAAGCCGGGAAGTGTTAGCTTGCGGATGTTATCGGCTGGCGGATCGATGCAGGTCAGCCTCCCTCTGCGGGCTCGCGCCGACTCCCGCGGACGCTTCGAAGGCTTCTCTCGCGACGACGTCATCTACCTGATCATGCCCGACCGCTTCGCCGATGGCGACCCGTCAAACGACCGGCCCGCCGGTTCGACCGGCGTGTATGACCGCAGTCAGCCCAAGGCGTACCACGGTGGCGATCTTCGCGGCATCCGCCAGCACCTGGACTATCTGCACGACCTCGGTGTCACCACGCTGTGGCTCACTCCAGTCTGGAAGAACACCGACTCCGATTACCACGGATATCACGTCGTCGACTTCTACGCCCTCGACGACCACATGGGATCCATGCAGGAATACCAGGCTCTGGTGGCCGACGCTCACCGGCTTGGCATGAAAGTGCTGATCGACTATGTCGTCAATCACACAGGTCCGCATGATCCCTGGGCCAACGACCCACCGACGCCCACGTGGTTTCATGGCACGCCCGCGCACCATCTGGAAGCGTCTTATAACTTCTCCGGATTGGTCGATCCGCACGCTTCGCTGCGCGAGTATCTCAGCACGCTTGACGGCTGGTTCGCGAACAAGCTGCCCGATCTGAATCAGGACGATCCCGCGCTCGCCCTCTACCTGGCGCAGAATGCGATGTGGTGGACGGAGACCGCGCAACTGGATGGATTCCGCCAGGATACGTTTCCGTTTTCCTCGCGCCAGTTCTGGAGCGGATGGCACGAGCGGCTGCGCCAGGTCTATCCCCGGATCAACGACATCGGCGAAGTGTGGGATGGTGATTCGACCATCACATCATTTTTTGAAGGCGGGCGAAAGCAGTTTGATGGCATCGACTCCGGCCTCGCCACGGTCTTCGACTTCCCGCTCTACTTTGCCTTGCGCGATGTGGTCATCAAGGGCGCTCCGATGGGAAAGATCGTCGAGGTTCTTCGGCACGACGAACTCTACCCGCATCCGGAAATGCTCGTCACCTTCATCGGCAATCACGACACCCGGCGCTTCGTGAGTGAAGAAGGCAGCAGCCCGGCCAAGCTAAAAGCCGCATTGTCGCTTCTGCTGACGTTGCGCGGGATTCCACAAATTTATTCCGGTGACGAAATTGCGATGCCGGGCGGCGACGACCCCGACAACCGGCGCGACTTCCCGGGCGGTTTCCCCGGCGATCCGCGCAACGCCTTCACCGCCAGCGGCCGCACTGCCGAACAACAAGATGTATTCGCCTACGTGCAGTCGCTGCTGGCGCTGCGCAAGGGCCACGCCGCCCTGCGTACCGGAAAGCAGTGGCACATCGGATGGGACGACACTTACTACGCTTTCCTGCGCGAGTTGCCGGAAGAAAAGCTGCTGGTCGTGTACAACAACGCCCCGAAGGCGCTCGAACTCGATATTCCCCTCGAAAACACGCCGCTTGAAACTGCCCACCAGTTGCAAACGGTGTTTGGGATTACGTCCGCGGAACTTGTAACCGGGAAAGTGCACGTCTCACTGCCGGCCCAGACACTCGCCGTGTTCAGCGTGCGTTAGTGGAATGAAAAACTGAGCGGTTCCCAACTCCGTCCTTCCAGATGTGGAATGATTCGTGACCGCGACAGGTCACAATTTATCGGGCGAGATTCGCTACACCTCTCCGGCTTTCAGATTTGTCAGGCAAATCGAGCCCGGACCCGCACAAACGCTGTCTCCGCTTCGCCACAGGCTGCTAGAGCTGCTGAATTACGGCGATTTCCTGGCGGCCAACTCCACGGGCACCAACCGGCGGATTCTGCAGGGATTCCTTTCGTCAGCGTCCACGTTGGATATGAAGAGACCGTCCAAGTCCGTGGGATCAGATAAGTACGTCTGAGCCAGCCGCATTGGAGACCAGAACCTCCGGTGTCAGTTTTGGTGTCAGTTGGTTTTGTTTCTTGGTGCGCTTCAGTGCGTGAAGCGGAAGAGATTAGAAGGCCTTAAAAGGGCGTTGCTCTACCAACTGAGCTACGCGCCCCACCAATTTCAATCTAACATATCTTCTGCGCGCACTTGCCTGGCAGGTGTTTCTCGGTCGCCATTGCGCTGGGGGATGGGATCGCATGCGCGCTCGACTCGACGCCGCCTCCAACCTCGTGACCAACGGGCCGTGACGTTGCCAGCGCACAAGCGATACACTCTGTATTTATGCCGCGTTCCTGCTTCTTCTGGGCAAAACTTGCGTTCCCGTCTTGCGCAATTCTGTCTGGCGCGATTCTGTCGCCGATGCTCAGCCACGCTGAGAAGCAAAAGCCGTTGCCCGCCGTGCGCTGGACCGCGGGTGCGCCCGGTTGCGCATTCGAACGCGGTGATGACGGACGCTACCGCTGGACGATGACCGGGAATGACCTCACGGTCACGCTCCTCGTGGATTCGCAGGAACTCACGAAAAGCCGCCGCCGCTTCTATCACCTCCTCGGCGCGTATGTGAGTGCCACGTACACCGGTCAGGACAAATTTGAGTTTCCGGCGGACGTGCGCATCGACTTTGTTCGCCATCACGACGTCCTTGAGGCCTACATAGATCCCACGGAACTCTCCCACCGATTGCAGAGCGATATAGATACGCTGGTCTTCGAAACCGAGCGGCAGATCAAGAAGAATCCCAAAATCACCGAAGAAAAAACGGCTCGCTTGAGAGAATACGAAAAGGAAGCTGCCGAGTTCATCGAGTTCGTGGGCACGCAAAACCTCGATCCCGCCGGGGCGACTCTGAACCCCGGCAATCCCGAAGCCCACGGCTGGGTCTTCTTCGCGACCAGCAACAAGTGGATCGGCCCGTGGAAGGACCGGGAAGATTTTATTCTCGGTGTCTGGATGAAAGACAAGGTCTGGCAATTTCCCTTCTCGCTGCCGCCGACGGAAGGAGACTTAATCCTGCGCAAGCCCGCCGACTAAACGCGCGAGATTGCATGAAGCGCGAGCGCGCCAGTGAATTGTGTTACAGTTTCGTGCTCATGGAGATTGCCCCAAAAGCAGCGCCAGAGACCAAGCAACCTGCAGTGGTGTTCTACTGCCCGGTCTGCGCCGTGGAAGTCGGCGATCCGCTGACCTGCGGCGATTGCTCGGCCGTCATCTGCCGCCGCTGCGGAACGCCGCTGGAATCTTCCGATGAACTAGCCATGGGATGAAAAGCGAGCCGACACCTTAATGAACACCGCTCCATCTCCCGTGGCTCCGGAAACCGAAACATCTGGTCAGGAGCCGAGGCTCGTCCGTGGGCTTAGTTTGCTTGACTCCGTACTGCTGCTGGTGAGCGGCATCATCGGCTCTTCTATTTTTCTTACCGCCAAGGATATTGCCGGGCCTTTGCCGAATCCGACGTTGTTTTTCCTGGTGTGGGTGCTCGGCGGAGTGATTTCTTTGTGCGCCTGCGTCGCCTTCGCTGAACTTGGCTCCATGTATCCCGACTCCGGCGGACAGTACATTTACCTCCGCGAAGCTTACGGCGACCTGGTTGCGTTTCTTTACGGCTGGATGTTGTTCGCGGTCGCCAATGGCGGCACCATCGCAGCCCTCTCCGTCGCGTCCGCTGCGTACATGGGGAACATTATTCCGGCGATTTCGCAGCAGCACGTGATTTTCTCGCTGGCAGGCATGCCCTTCACCCGCGCGCATGCGGTCGGGCTGCTGCTCATCGCCATGCTCACTTACGTCAACGTTTACGGACTGCGCTGGGGCGCGCTTCTCCAGAACGTCTCCACCTGGACCAAGTTCACCGCCATGGCGGCCTTCGTTGTTCTGGGATTTGCCATTGGCAAGGGACATTGGTCGAACTTCAGTGCGCAGGCCCCGGGCGGGTTGAGCATGGGATTGAGTCCCGGGCAATTGATCTCCGCTCTCGGCGTCGGCTTGATCGCAGTTTTCTGGGCCTACGACGGCTGGGTCTACGTCACGTGGGTCGCCGGAGAAGTCAAAAACCCGCGGCGCAATGTGCCGCTGGCCATGGTTCTAGGCGTGCTCGCGGTGGGCGCGATTTATCTTGCCATGAACATGACGTACGTTTACGCCATGCCGCTGAGCGAGGTGGCAAAGTACGAAACCATCGCCCACGCCACGGCCGCCGTGCTGTTTTCGCCGGGGGCTGCCGTCTGGTTGTCGGCCATGATCGCGATTTCGTGTTTCAGCGCGGCGGCGGCCTGCACCCTGTCGGGTTCGCGCGTCTATCTCGCCATGGCACAGGACGGCGTGTTCTTCCGACGCATGGCCGTCATCCATCCTAAGTGGCGCACGCCCGCCTTCAGCCTGATCGGCCAGGGCATCTGGGCGGCGGTGCTCACCATGAGCGGACGCTACGACCAGCTTTACACCTACGTCATCTTTGGCATGGTGCTCTCGTACACGCTGACCGTCATCGGCCTGTTCGTCTTGCGCTGGAAACGACCCGACGTTCCCCGCCCCTATCGCTGCACCGGATACCCATGGCTGCCCGCGATCTACGTTCTAGTCGGCGTTGCCTGGACGCTCAACACCATCATTGAGCGGCCAACCGAGGCGTTCTGGGGCGCGACCATTGTGCTGATTGGCGTTCCCGGATATTTGTATTGGAAGCGCAAGAGTCGCGCCAAACTTGCCGGCTGAGATTCGCGGTGACCTGTGCCTCTTTCTGAACTCACGCCTTACCGTGCGCGTAGATCTCGTGCAGGAGTTCGCGAACTTTCCCGGGCATTATCTCCTTCGGCAGCTTAGGCTCCGCGCTGTTGGCAGTGGGCATCGCTGCAATCAGGATCGCCTCTAGCTCGTCCCGCTGCTCCTTGTCCTCAACAGCAAAGGCCGAGAAAAAGTTCCAGAAATGATAGTAGCGGTCTTCGGGCTTCCTCGCGTGTGCCCACAACCTACCCATCAGTCGACCCTTACCGACGTAGTGGGGTTTATCCTCGCGATAAAGAACATACACGCCATCTTTCCTAAGGAATTCAATCGACCCTGCTCGCATCCCTTTTTCGCCCCTCAACTTCTCGAACACAGCTCGGGGCCACATCCGAACGTATCCTTGCGTAATTCCGGACCGCTTCATCTGTGCCTCCTTTTCCGTGCCTCCGTGTCTCCTTTATGAAAAACCCTTCTACACCGGCACCGCCGTCTTTCGCTTAGGATTAAAGAACGGTAACGACACGACCGTCGCCGTCGTCTTCATCCGTTGCGCCTCGATCGTCAACTCCATTTGCAGCTTGGTGCCAGGCTCTGAATACTCGGCACCCACGCTGGCCAGCGCAATCAACTTCTTCAGCAGCGGAGAGAACGCAGTTGTTGTTGCCTTACCCACCTGCTTGTCGTTGGAATTGGCATAGACGGGCACCGCCACGCGCGATGCCTGGCTGGGCGCTGCCGGAGAGAGTCCGAACTTGTCGAATTGATTTTCCACTTCCACCCAATCGACTTCGAGTCCAACTAACTTCCGCGCCACGCCCTGCTTGTCATCTTGCGCCAGCGCGCGCTTGCCGATGAAGTTCTCTTTATCGAGATGCACCATCTTCCCAAAGCCCAACTCATATGGCGAGAATTTCTGCGATGGAATCAGCGCCTTCTTGGAGCTCGTGTAATCGACCTCGATCAGCAGCAGTCCCGCCTCTACGCGCGCCACATCCAGCGCCAGCATTCCAGCGGCATGAATATCGAACCGCTTGCCCCTGTCCATCAGCGCGTCCCAAACCTTAATCGCATCCTTCCATGGTATCCAAATTTCGTAGCCGAGGTCCCCTGTGTATCCGGTGCGCGAAATATCCACCGGCACGCCGGCAATCTTGCCCGTCGTTTTTCGGAAATACTTCAGATTCATGATGTCGGCATCGGCGACCGTTTTCAACAGTTTGGCGGAGGCCGGCCCCTGCAGCGCCAGAGCCGCCGTTTGCTCGGAGATGTCCTCAATTTGAACGTCCATGTTCAGGCCGTTCTGCCGGAACCAGCGCAGGCTCGGATCGGCGGCCGTCCAGCGATATTTATTTTCTTCGAGGCGGGTAATCGTGCCGTCGTCGATAGCCTTGCCGTCTTCATCGCACCAGCAGGCGTAAATCACCTGCCCCACGGCGACTTTGTTGATGTCGCGCGTGATAATGCGGTTCACCAGTTTGGTTGCATCCTTGCCGGTGACCAGATACTTGTAGAGCGGCGAAATATCAATCAGCGCGCAGGCATTGCGGATCGCGTTGTACTCGTGCTCGTGGTGCACTTCGTACACGCTGACTGTGTAGTATCCCGACCACTCGCGGTAATTCAGACTCTGGCAGAGGGCGAAAGTTCTCTCGTGAAATGCAGTTCCAATGGGCAAGGCGACCTCGGTTGACGGATCCGTTAAAGAAACCCCGACGCCGGATTATATGCATCCCGACGCACCCGCGACAAGAGCCGAGATTCGTTGACTCTGAGTCAGTAATGATGTCTAAGTAGCGACAAAAGGCGACTTTCTCGATAGAATGGCGAGTCACTTTCCGCTTACGTTACTGATCAGTCTGGCTCAATCTGTCTGGGTCAATCTATTTAGGTCAATCTATGCCTTCTGTCTCAAGCGGTGCTAAGTACGACGTAATCGTGATTGGCGGAGGCCACAATGGCCTCACCAACGCCGCCTATCTGGCGAAAGCGGGAAAGAAAGTGCTGGTGCTCGAGCGCCGCCACGTCCTTGGCGGCTCGGCTTGCACGGAGGAAGTTTTTCCCGGCTTCAAGTTTTCCGTTTGCTCTTATGTCGTCTCGCTGCTGCGGCCCGAGATCATTCGCGACCTCGATCTTCCCCGCCATGGACTTGAAATCCTGCCGCTCGACGGCACTTTCACTCCCATGCCGAGCGGCGACCATCTGTGGCGCGTGAACGATCACGGCAAGACTTATCGCGAGATTGCGCGCCACTCGCGCGTTGACGCCGAAGCCTACGATGAATTCGGCAAGGCCATGCAGGCGATGTGCCGCTTCGTGAAGCCGATCCTCAGCATGATCCCGCCCGATCCGGCAACGCTGAATCCGCGCGAATTGATGAAGCTGCTCTTCATCGGACGCCGCTTCCAGGGCATGTCGAGCGAGGACAAATACAACCAGGTCCAGCTCATGACCATGAGCGCCATCGACTTTCTCGATCAGTGGTTTGAGACGGACGTGCTCAAAGCGACGATGTCAGCGTCGGGCATTATTGGAACTTTTCTCGGCGTGCGCTCACCCGGCACCGCCTACGTCCTGCTGCACCACTACATGGGAGAGATTGACGGCGCGTTCCGTGCCTGGGGATTCGCGCGCGGCGGCACCGGCGCCATCTCGAACGCGATCGCCGACGCGGCTCGAGAAGCCGGAGCCGAAATCCGCACCGAAGCCCCGATTGCCCGCATCATCATCAAGAACGGACGCGCCACCGGCGTGGTGCTTGGTAACGGCGACGAGATTTACGCCGACGTTGTCTCTTCCAGCGTCGATCCGCGGCTCACGTTTACGAAGATGATCGAGCCCAGCAATCTGCCCGATGAATTCATGGACGGCGTGAAGCGTTATAAGTTCCGCGGGTCGTCGGGCAAGGTGAACATGGCGCTCGACGGCTTGCCGGATTTCAAGTGCATGCCGGGAGTCGGCGCGCACCTGCGCGGCGCCATGTCTATTTCGCCGAGCGTTGAGTACATGGAGAAGGCTTACGACGAGGCAAAATATGGGCATTGGTCTTCGCACCCGTACATCGACATGGTGATTCCGACGCTCACCGACACGTCGCTTGCGCCGCCGGGCAAACACATTCTCTCGTGCTTCGTGCAATACGCGCCCTACAAGCTTGCGTCCGGCCTCGACTGGGACACGGAAAAGGAAAAGTTCGGTGACAACGTGGTCAACACCATCGCCGAGTATGCGCCGAACATAAAGGACATCATCCTGCACCGCCAGGTCGTCACCCCGCTCGACCTCGAACGCGAGTGGGGACTGACCGAAGGGAACATCTTCCAGGGCGAACTCTCGCTCGAACAGTTGTTTTTCTTGCGCCCGGTTGCCGGATGGGCACAATTTCGCTCGCCGATCAAGAACTTATACATGTGCGGATCGGCCACGCATCCCGGCGGCGGCATCATGGGCGCGCCCGGACGTCTGGCGGCGCTCGAAATTCTGAAAGACGGAAAGGCGGCCTGATGTCGGCGGAGAAGCTCGCGGAGAAGCGCGTGGCCGAAACGCGCGACGTGATCATCGTCGGTGGCGGACACAATGGTCTGGTCGCCGCCTTCTATCTCGCCAAAGCGGGAGTCAAACCGCTTGTGCTCGAACGCCGCGCCCAGGTGGGCGGCGCGGCCATCACCGACGAATTTCATCCCGGCTTCCGTTGCTCCACTCTCGCACATAACACCGGCCCGCTCCGCGCCGACATCGTACGTGACATGCAATTGGAGAAGCACGGCCTCAAGCTGACGACTCCCGATGTGAGCACCGTCTCGCTGCTGCCCGACGGCCGGTCGCTCGTCCTTTACTCCGACCCAAGAAAAGCCGCGCAGGAGATCGCGCAGTGGTCGCAGAAAGACGCTGCCTCTTACTTGGACTTCAGCACGGCGCTCGGCAAAATCGGCAAGGTCATCGGCGAAGCGCTCTTGCTTACGCCGCCCAACATTGACAGCCCAAGCAGCGGCGATCTCTGGGGCATGCTGAAGACGGGGCGCTCCATCCGCAATCTCGGCAAGAAAGATATGTACCGGGCGCTGCGTTGGGGACCGATGGCGGTGGCTGACCTGGCCGCCGAGTTCTTCGACACCGAACCGCTGCGCGCCACCATCGCCGCCCGCGGGATCTTCGGAACGTTCCTAGGGCCGTGGTCGGCGGGCAGCGCGCTGGTGTTTCTGTTGCGCGCCGCTGCAGATCCAAATCCCGCCGGAAGCGTTCAGTTCCCTGCCGGTGGCATCGGCGCCATTACTCTCGCCATGGCAGCGGCGGCGAAACAAGCGGGTGCTGAAATTCGCACCGGCGCTGACATCTCCGAGATTCGTGTGAAGGACGGCGTCGCCACTGGTGTTGTGCTCACCACTGGTGAAGAGATTTCGGCGCGAGCCGTCGTCTCCAACGCCGACCCCAAGCGCACGCTTATGCGCCTGGTCGATCCCGCGCACCTTGCGCCCGACTTCATACAGAAGATCAAGAACTACCGCTGCATGGGCGCGGTCGCGAAAATCAATCTCGCGATCTCCGCGCTCCCGGAATTCACCGCGCTTAAGGCAAAGGGGAATCGTGATTTGCTCAAGGGCCGCATTCAGATCAGCCCTGAGATCGATTACCTCGAGCGCGCCTTCGACGAATCGAAGTACGGCAATTTCTCGCGTCAGCCGTATCTTGAGATTACATTTCCGTCTCTTTCGGATCCGTCGCTCGCTCCGGCCGGCCAGCACGTGATGTCTATCTACATGCAATATGCCCCTTACAAGATGAAAAACAGCGACTGGGAAAGCCAGCGCACCGCACTCGGCGAAACCGTGGCGAAGACGGTCACGCAGTACGCACCGAATTTGCCGCAGACCATCCTGGGCCACCAGATCATTACGCCCAAGGATCTCGAAGAAACCTACGGCCTCACCGGAGGCCATATCTTCCACGGCGAACTTGCGCTCGATCAGTTCTTCACCATGCGCCCGCTGCTCAACTGGGCGCGCTACCAGACGCCGATCGAACGCCTGTATCTGTGCGGCAGCGGAACCCATCCCGGGACCGGGCTCACCGGCGGCTCCGGCGCCAACGCCGCGCGCGAGATTGCGAAGGCGCTGAAGAGATAGTTGCATTTGTGGCCTGGAGCGGCATGGCTGAAGCCATGCCCTTCCCAGATCCGGCCTGAGCCACTTACAGATTTCTGGCCGCGTGTCTCTCTCCGGCTGGAAACTGAGAACTGGCTACTGGGTAGGAGTGCAGTGACTTCCGTAACCAGTTAACCAATTGCGTTGCTGTTCCCTTTCGGTTTTACTAAAAGGAGGCGCCCATTGGGAAACATTGCTGCGCGATCTCGAAGGAGCTGACTTTGGTTGAGGATCCCAAATGGGAACTCGCGTTGCTGGCCACAGTGCAGAGCTTCTATCAGAGGCTGCTCAGTGACCAACTCGGCGGAGAGTTGCCAGCGCCCGCCGAACTCGCCCCTGACGTCATCAGCCGTGCCGCCGACGTGCGCTCCACCCTCGATCAAATGCAACTTTGGATTCAGCTCCTCGACATGGCGATTACTCCCGCCATGCTGCGACTTGGGGTGCAATCCGACCTTGATCCTGAGGTTGCCGAAGCGCTGCTGCGCTACTTCGCGCGCCACCGCGACGATTCCGGCGCCAATCGCGACAAAACCGATCTGATTGCAACCTTTCTGTTTCGCCATCCCCGTGTGGCTGGCCAGTGGGAGCAGCGTGGCTACGGCCTCGACGGATCGATTCCTTTGTCTCCGTTTGAAATTGCGCTGCTGGAAATCCTGTCGGAGTCCGACGTACCCGTACTTTCGGATGCCGATGTGCAACTGCTGCGCGAATTCGGCCCCTTGCTTGACCAGGCGAATCGCTTTCAGGACTTCAGCGCGCTCATGGACTCCGGCATCATCCAGCGGGTTCGGCAATTGAAATCCTCACTCGGCGAATCGATTTATCACCCCGGAGTGCTGGCCACTCTCGCGCCTTACAATGCCGCATTCGGCGATCGTTTCAATGCGCTGTTCGCCGCTGCCGCACAAGAAATCAAGGATTTCGCCAACCGCCTTGAAGAACTCGGCGGCAGCATCCTCAGCACAGTCGATGGCGTCGAAGTCACCGTCGAGCATGTCGCCGCCCTGAACCAGGAAGCCTTGCTGAAAGCTGACTACAGCGCGGCGCTGGAAAAATTCCGCCGCGTCTCCCGGCTGAAAAAAGAACTGGAGCGGAGGCCGCCTATCCGGCGCGCCCATCCAGACTCCACGCCTTCAGCTCACGCAGTGGGCGCTGGTGGCGCAGCTGCTGCTCCGGCGCCCGCTCCCAGGTATGTTCCCGCCGCTATCACGCCGCAGGCGCTCTCGGTCGAAGAAGCGAAGTTGCGGAGAGTGGAAGAATCGATCCGCATCTTCGTGCGCGTCGCCGATCCCAAGTTCCGCCAGATCGTACCCATGCGCTATTTCAACCTGATGCTCAGCAACGCCGAGGTTGAGGCCTACACCGCCGACTATCTCGAACAAGCGGGCGCGCGAGCGGATGCTGCCCGAATGCTGCTGCGAGTCGTCGCGGTAACCGCCCGCCTCACTACCGAGATGGAGGAACTCAAGCGCACGCAGAATTCGCGCTCCGTTTGGAAGCTGCATGCGGATTCTCTCGTAATCCTGAGCGACCTCGCCCAGCGCCTCGCCGAAGCCGTTGACCGGCTTGCCTTGATCATCGCCCAGCAGCCCGAGATGCAGGCAAAAAGCGAGTCTCTTCGCAGCTCGCTCGAAAAGCTGCACGAGCGCACCGCCGAGGCCGCCAAGCTCATCGCTGCGGCGTAACCGCAAAATAAAAAGGGACAGGCTGTCCACCCGTCCCTTATTCTCGAACCCAGCTCAAAGCCGCTAACGCCTAGTGAATGTCGAACTGCTCCTGGTGCAGCGCCGGATCCGACTTCACGATGATCGTCTTCTTCGTGAGCTCTTCCATCTCATTCAGCAGTTTCGCGTTGTTTGCTTTCAACGCTTTCGCAACCTCCGGGTTCACTCGCAACATCACGTCGCTGTGCTCCAGATGACTCGCGATCTTGCGCATCTCGACATACACCTCGTTGCAGATAGTGGTCACCGATTTCACGAAGCCGGTGGACTGGCAATATGGACACGGCGATCCAACCGTCCGCTCCAGCGACTGCTTCACCCGTTTGCGGGTGATCGCCACCAGACCGAAATCGTTGAACTGCAACACCTTCGACGGCGCCCGATCGAGGCGCAACGCCTCTTCCAGCGCCTGCATCACTTTCTGCCGGTTGCGCCGCTCGTCCATGTCGATGAAGTCGATGATGATGATGCCGCCCAGATCGCGCAGCCGCACCTGGCGCACGATTTCCTTGATCGCATCCACGTTCGTCTTCACGATCGTGTCTTCAAGGCGGGCGGTCTTGCCGACGTACTTGCCGGTGTTCACGTCGATTGCGACCAGCGCCTCGGTCTGATTGATCACGATGTAGCCACCGCTCTTCAGCCAGACTTTCGACTTCAGCGCCTTGTTGATTTCCTCGTTCAGCCCAAACTGATCGTAGAGCGGCGTCTCCTTCGTGTAGAGCTTGACGCGCTTGACCAGACCCGGCTGGAAGCGATTCGCAAACCGCAGGATGCGCTCGTATTCCTGCTCCGTGTCAACCCAGATGGCCGAAAACTCCGAACTTACCTGATCGCGCAGCACCCGCTCTACCACGTTCAGGTCGTGATAGATCAGTGCTGGAGACTTGCTGCTATCGGAGCGTGACTTGATCTCGCTCCAAAGATTTTTCAGAAAGCGGATATCCGCTCGCAGTTCCTCGTCCGACGCGCCTGCCGCCGCTGTCCGCACAATGAAACCACCACCGCCGTTTTCGCGCTCACTCTGGATGATTCGCTTCAGCCGCTGCCGCTCTTCTTCTGATGCGATCTTGCGCGATACGCCCGTGTGGTTCACCGTCGGCATGAAGACTAGAAAGCGTCCCGGCAGCGCAATGTGACTGGTGATGCGCGCTCCCTTCTTCCCGATCGGCTCCTTCGCAATCTGGATCAGCACGTCCTGCCCTTCTTTGAGCAGTTCGCTGATCTGCGGCACCACTGTGTTCTCGCGGCTGCGGAAGCGCCGTCCACCGCGGCGTCCGCGCCCTCGATCAAACCCGCGGTCTGGACCGCGACGCTGCGTCCGCTGCAACAATCTCGCCTCGGGTGCGGGACCGCGAACTTCCGCGCTCGCATTTACTGTTCCGTCGCCAATCGCCTCGGCCTCCAGCAGCGCCTCAGCTTCCGCTTGTGCCTCTTCGAGTTCCAACTCCTCCGCCTCTCGGTCCTCGTCTTCCAGTACGGCTTCGGGAACCGCTTCGCCGTTCGCTTCCGGTTCGCCGCCGGCTGCCAGCCCGGGAGCAATCGCTCCAACCCCGGATCCCGACAACTCTCCACTGGCCGCTCGCGTCTCTTCTTCCAGTTCCTCGAAGCCCTCGTCGTCTCCGGGTTCTTCCCCGTAGGACGCGAGGTCGGCTTCTTCTTCCTCAATCTCCTGTTCCTCAACGTTGCCGCTCTTGACATCGTGCGCAGTCTGCGGAACTGTCACAAACTCCGCTTCATGCGCCCCGATTTCCACAGTTACCTCCGGCGCCGAGTAGGTCTTCGCCGCCGCGACAACCTCATTTCCTACTTCCGCTATTTCCGGCGCAGCGCTGGCAACGGTTCCGTGCACCTCTTCATAAACTTCCGCGTCCGGCACATGTTCATGCTGTTCGTGCAGTGGCTCGGCAACCTCCGCCGCGAAAATAGGCTCATCTTCAGGAAAGTTCGCAACAATCGAGGCCGGCGCCGGCCGCTCTGCCGGTGCAATCTCCGCCGGCAAAGCCGTACCTTGTCCCTGACCCTGTCGCTGGTACTTGGAGATCGATTCGCCGGGAAGCAGGATCGGTTGATATCCCGGGGGCGGTCCGTAATCGTAGTCGCGACCGGCACGGGCGGCCGGCGGCGCGGGTCGCTGGAATCGGGAGTCCGATCCGCTGCGTCCCGGACGGTCGCCGCGGTTGAAGCGATCACTCCTTGGTTCGTTCCGTGGTTCGCTGCCGGTCTCACTGCGTACTTCGCTGCGAACCTCGCCGCGGTCTACACTCGCCCCGCGCCCGCCTCGGTCTCCGGTTTCTCCACGCCGTCCGCGACGACGACGGCGTCCGCGAAAGTCGCGCGAAACGCCGGTGGCGTTACCCGGCGCTTCGGAAGAAGCCGCTTCCGGCTCTTCCCCTTCGCCCGCTATGCTTCCCGCTTCGGCAATCTGCCCTTCATCATTAATCGCTGGACCACCCGCTTCCAAACCAGGACGCGGACGCGCCTCCGTCACCGGACGATTCGCCGGGATCGCTTCATCCAGGTCCTCGTCCTGCTGTTCCAGATCCATGAAATCGGAGACGTATAGAAACGCGTCGCGTTCCAACCCAATGTCCACGAAGGCGGATTGCATGCCTGGCAGCACGCGCGTCACTCGGCCCTTATAAATCGAGCCCGCTAAGGTGTATTCGTTTTCTCGTTCGAGGTAAATTTCCGCTAGTTGATCGTCTTCTGTGATCCCCACTTTGGTTTCGTGGGGCGTGGCCGATACAAACAATTCCTTGTTCATTTCTACTCCGGTTTTTCTTCACCGGACCAGAAGCGCAAGGCGGACCAAGGGATCGATAGCGTTCAGCTCCGCTCCGGGTGGGAGCGGGCGCGGTCCCGGCGTTCTTCCCGGGACCTACACTGCAGTGAATTGTCCGTACTCGTCTGCACTGATCGCGTTAAGCCTTCCGTCAGGTCTGTGACCACTCTCTCCGGTTCCGCTGAGGGGGCCGTTCCCCGCCTGACTGGGCTTCAATCCTGTCCGGCTTTCACTTCGCCGGGATTCTGCCCTCCTTTTTCGCGAGGGCCTTCGTAATCTTGTTTCGTTGCCGAATCTTGTTTCGTAGCGCCGTTCTCTTTGTTGACAAGACCAGCTGAGAAGGGCGTCCCAACTTCTGCCGACCGTCTCAGTTCACGAAGCGGCGCATCCTGACGTTCATTACCATCCCCAGCGCCAAAAACATGAAAAGAACGGAAGACCCACCGTAACTCATGAGCGGCAGAGGTATTCCCGTGACTGGCATAAAGCCAACCACCATGCCAACGTTGACCAGAATGTGAAAGCTAAGCACAGCCACCACACCCATCACCAGAAATGCCCCAGCGCGGTCGGGCGCCGTTTGTGCATTCTGAGTCAACCGCATCAGCACTATAAAGTATAACAGCAGAACCACCAGAGCTCCTACAAACCCGTGTTCCTCGGCAAACGCCGCAAAAATGAAGTCGGTCTGCGGCACCGGCAGAAATGCCAGATGCGTCTGCGATCCCTGGCTGCTCCCCCAGATCCCGCCCGACCCAACCGCAATCAGCGATTGGTTCACTTGATACCCGGAGCCCTGCCGATCCGCATCCGGGTTGATAAAACTCGTCAACCGTTCCTTCTGATACGACTTCAACACCTTCATCCATGCCACCGGAACCAGCAACCCGGCGATCATCAGCACGATCAGCGCCTGTTTCCAGCGCAGGCCGCCTAGAAACAGGCCCATGATGGCCACTGGCAGATAAGTGAGCGCCGTCCCCAGGTCCGGTTGCGCCAGCACCATCAGCATCGGAAAACCGACGATTGCGCCCGCCTTTAGAAAGTCCGGCCACGACAGTTCCCTCTCATGCAAATCCGCGAAGTACTTCGCCACCGCCAGAATCAGGATTAACTTCACCCACTCCGACGGCTGAAAATGCCCGCCCCCCGGCATCTTGATCCAGCGCCGCGCACCCAGATATTTCTGCCCGAACAGAATCACCGCGATCAGAGAGGCCAGCGATGCGATGTACATCCAGTGGATTTGTTCAAGCAGGGCTTGATAGTTGAGCAGGCTGACCAGGAACATCGCGCCCACGCCCGCTAGAATCCAGTAGATTTGCTTGATGTGGGATCCGGCAAATTTCGTGTGCTCGGTCGCACTGTGAATCTGCACCACGCCCAGCGCGCAGATTACCAGCACGAAGCCCAGCAGGACCCAGTCGAAATCTCGGTAGGAAACGTAGCGCGACATGAATTCAGTCGCCCACCCCAGAACTCATCGGGAAGAACTGATAACAACAACTTGACCGCAACAAAATCACTGGCAGGGAACAGTCGGGCACGCCGCACTCATCGGGGGTTCCTGCTGCAACCACACCCACACCCCAACCCCGCCCACGGCAGCCAATCCGCCGACAATCGCCGGCGTCGAACTCATGATTCCCCCACCTGCCGCCGTCGCTGCCCCACCTCCGCGCCGGCGCTTTTTCTTTTTTTTCTCCGTATCGGCCGTGTCGTCGCGCGTCGTCTGCTGCCCCTGCGTCACGGTTGTCGTCCCCTTGTCGTCTTGCACCGTCAGGTCGCCCTTGTTCGCCGCGATCTGCACGCGCCCATCTACATCGGTCACCTGAAACTCAGTCCATGAATCGGAAGCTGGCTTCACGGTCACGTCGCCGGCGCGCGCCGCCATTCCGCGCGAGGTTGTCACGCGCACCGAGCCATGCTCAAGCTCCACTGCCGGCCCCTCAAATTTCACCAGCGAATCCGCCAGCACCATGACGTTCGATCCGTTCGATTGAATGCTGGCCGTCGAATCCGGCCGCGTCTGCAACATGTCTCCCGAGAACACGGCTACCGACTTCGGCACCTCGCTCCCGTTCAACCAGGCCTCGCCGTTCGTGTACAACATGGCCGACGCCGTCTCTCCCGCCAGCATCATCTGCGCCGGAAACACGATCGCCAGTAAACAGCACACAGCAGACCGAAACGCTGACTGTGACATGGGTTCGGATCACTCCGCATTTCTGAATTTGGTTAATCTTAAGCCTGTAAAGGATTACACGTCAATGCGTTTGTTCCCGCTTCCGTACACTCCGAAGTCACTATCCCGGGCTGCATACACGACATTCCATCTCCGCTCGTTCAAAGCAGGCTCCCGAGCCGAATCCGCCACCGGCTTTCCCCAGAGCATCTCGCCATTCATTTCCTCGACTTTCACATCCATCCAGCGGTTCGCCTCATGACGTCCGGAAATTCTTATCTTCAGGTAATTGTCCGTCAGCGCCTCGGTGAATTCCGCTCCACCCGATTGCAGCGTGATCGCCTCGACCACCGTCCCCACCAGCGACCGCATGAACGCTGCTTTCTTCGCGGATGCAATCTCCCGCAGCACGCGGTTTCTTTCCCGAGCCACGGCTGCCAGAATCTGCCCCGGCTGCTCCGCCGCCGGAGTTCCCGGACGCGCCGAATAGGTGAACACATGCAGATAAGTAAACGGCAGCTCTTCGATCATGCGCCGCGTCTCGTCAAACTCCGCTTCCGTCTCGCCCGGGAATCCGACCATCACGTCAGCACCGATCGCCGCAGTTGGCATGGCGGCTCGAATCTTCAGGATCTTTTCCCGGTAATGCCACGGCCGGTACTTGCGATGCATGCGCCGCAGCACCGCATCGCTCCCCGACTGCATCGGCACGTGCGCATGCTTGGCGATCCGACCGGACGCTGCCACCAACCTGATCAGTTCATCGCTCCAATCCATAGGCTCGACCGAACTAATCCGCAATTTCTCGAGAGAGGTCCGCTCGAGAATGGCGCGAATCAGGGCTTCCAGTCGTTGGTCGTCGGACGTTGGTCGTAACCGATAGCTGACAGCTGATGGCTGAAAGCTCCCCTCCAGATCCCGTCCCCACCGCCCCAAATTAATCCCCGAAATTACCACCTCGCGATAGCCCGCCTCGACCAGCGTCTGCACTTCGGCAATGACGCGCTCCCCCGGCAACGAACGGCTCTGTCCCCGAACATACGGAATCACGCAGAACGAGCAGCGGTTGTCGCATCCATCCTGCACCTTCAGGTTCGGACGCGTCCGCTCGTTCGCCGCTTCAAATACTGGAGCCGCCAGCAGCTCGGTATGCGCAAAAATATCCCCCACAATCACATTGGCGGCTTGATCCAAGGAAAGTTGAGCTTTAAAAAGTTGTCCCAGCGGCACCAAACCTGAACTTGCTGAAGAAGAACCAGAACAGGGCACAGAAGAAGCAGTCGCAATCTCCGCCGCCTGGTGCTTGTGGGAATTGCCCACGACCCAGGTCACACCCGGCAGCGCTGCCAGCTCTTCCGGCGCCCGTTGGGCGTAGCAGCCTGTCACCAGAATGCGGCAATCCGGATTCACCCGCTGCAGCCGTCGTATCGATGCACGCGCATCTTTATCCGCGCCCTCGGTCACCGTGCAGGTATTCAGCACAACAATTTCGGCGTCGCGAGCCGCCCCGGCGCGCTCCAGGCCGCGCTCCAAAAATTGCCGCTCCAGTGCGGCCCCATCCGCCTGCGTCGCGCGGCAGCCAAAATTTTCTATGTAGAAGCGAGCCACGCTCCTATACTAAACGAGTGGATGCTGCGGCTGAAGCTCCCGCGATCGCCACATCGCGATCGCCAGACCGTGCGAGCTGATTTCCGCAGAGCACTGCATCTCCAACTTCCGGTAAGAGGTGCACATGAAACGCCGCATTCTTCTTGTCGACGACGATCTCGCCGTTCTGTTGACCCTCAAAGCTGTTCTCGAACTCCACGGATTTGAAGTCGAAACCGCCGGCAGTTCCGCCGAGGCCTTTGCCCGCATGGAGTCCGGCGTTTACCAGATGGTGATCAGCGACTTGCGCATGGAAACCGAAGAGGCCGGCCTGGAAGTCATCCGCACCGCGCGCCGCCAGGCTTACGATCCCGCGACCGCTCTGCTGACTGCCTATCCCCCATCCGGCGAGCATTGGAACGAAAAACACGGGGACGGAAAACATCGGAACGGAGAAGATTGGACCGGAGAAAACTCGGACTCGTTGCTCATCAAACCGCTCGGCACCGGCGATCTTCTGCGTCAGGTGGAAGCCCTGCTCGTCCGCCATGCCGACAAGCAGCTCCGCCAGCGCAATTCCGCTTCTAAGGCGCAAGAAACCAAGCGCCACGCAGGATGAGCATCCCGCTGGCCCCGTTCCTCATCGTTCAGAGAATAATCAGGCGCTCGCGACCTGCCGCCCGTGCTGAAAACACTCGCGGCACAGCACCGGCCGTCCTTGCGTCGGCCGGAACGGCACCGTGGTCTCTTTCCCGCATTGCGAGCAGTTTGTCCGGGTCTCCGTCTTCGCGTACGAATGCCCGCGCGACGGTCCGTGCGACGAAGCTCCAAACTCTGCCACTCGCTTGCCCTTGCAGTTCTTGCAGCGTTTGGGTTCGTTCTTGAACTGCTTGTCGTGGAAAAACAGCTGTTCACCCGCTGTGAACACGAAATCCGTGCCACAATCTATGCACTTCAAAACCTTGTCCTGGTATTCCATTGGAGAGGCGCTCCCATTCCGCGTCCCTGCTCTGCACGGGAGACCCGAATAGGGAAGGATCCGGTTCACATCGTGGGCAGGAGATTTACATCCCCCTCATGCTGACCCCTTGGATTCGGCCCGCCATGCGGTGTGCACCGCATGGTTACTGATTTACTGCTTAAGACAACTGCCCGAGAAAATTCGAACCATCTTCGCTTCGAATCCTTCTCGATCCGAACCATTTTCGAGTGCGAGGAACGGGCCGCCCCCGCCAGCGAACGGCCCGTTTCCCTTAGTCCTGTTCCTTGCGTGCTTTCTTGCGGCTGCGCTTGCGAGCCAGCGCTTCTTTTACTCGCTTTCTCTCGCCGGGCTTCAGGTAAAACGAATGACGCTTTACTTCCTTGATAATGTCCTCGGTTTGTACCTTCCGCTTGAACCGCCGCAGCGCGTTTTCGAGGGATTCACCCTCTTGAAGTCGAACTTCCGCCAACGGACAACACCCCCCCACTCGTCCTAACCGGACTTGTTAGTTATGGCAAGCAATGTACCCCTAAGTCAAGTGGAATGTGCAGGAATCTTCACGCCCCCTCAAAAATTCAGCCGCATCGACAATTGCGTCTGACGCGGAGCAAACGCCCTCATGGGCTGCATAAGACTTGTAGGTTGCTGATAATACGCCGGATAAGGGGCTCCTCCCGAGACAGGGTAGTTGGTGTACTTGATGAACTGTCCCGCCAAATTGTAGTAGCCGCTGTCGTTGATGTCGTAGCTCTTATTGTCGCGATTGAACAGATTAAACGACTCCGCGGTCAACTCCAGATGACACCGTTCGCCGAGATCCATCTTCCTTCCGAGCCTCATATCCATGGTCGCGTAGTCCGGACCAATAAATGAATTGCGCCCATACCCCGACAATCGGTCATTGCTTGTGTTCCCGTCCTGATTCGGATCGCCCTCCACCATCGCGTTCGCCGGACGGCCGCTGCCAAACGTCATGATCCCGGAGATTTTCCAGTGATCGAACAACGCCGCCAAAGCTTTCTGTCCGCCCGCAAAGGGATTCGGCTCCTCGATCGCTGCAATCGTCAGCCGTTGCCGCTGATCCGTCACACTTGACGCTTTCTCACTCTTCGGCGCCGCGAACGGGTTCTGCACCGTTGACGTTGCCGTCGTAGGAGCATCCTGCCCGTTGTCGATCGCGTGCGCCCACGTATACGCCAAGCGGAAATCCATGCCCTTCGACATCCGCTTCCGCAGCGACACCGTCATGCCGTTGTAAAAGCTCGCGCCCGCGCTCTGATACTGGTCGACTGCCCCCAGTTGCGGGATCGGGCGATCCAATGTGTTGATACACGGCGGATACGGACAACTGATGCTGGCACTCGTCTGCCACGTCGCAAACGACCACACGTTATAAAACGCATTCTGAAACGTATAGCCAGTCGGGTCGTAGATCGGATAACTGTAATAAGTCGGCGCCGGCAAATTGACATCCGCCGCCCGGATCATATCCACCCCATGCACAAACAGATAAGATAACGTCCCCATGAATCCGCCGCCCAGTTCGCGCTCCAGGCTCAGACTCGCCTGCTGCACCCGTGGTGTCCGAAAGTCCGGCGCAAATGCCGAAACCTCGCTGGTCGCATACTGCTGCAACGAAGCCGGCAGCGTGCATGAGACCGGACCCCGTGGGCAGCTAAACGCCGCATTCGGATACGTGGGAAACACCTGATGCTGGTAGTAATCCGCATTATCGAGGGAAAGAAAGTTGTCGCTCAGTCCATTGTCATTGATCACCGCCGACTGATAAATCCCCGAAATACGGGTATAGAAAATTCCAAATCCCGCCCGCACCATCACCGGCCGATCGTTGCCGATGGCATAGCCGATTCCCACCCGAGGCGCAAAATTCGTCCCCCGCAGCGGCATCTTCCCCGCCTGCGGCCACAGCGGATTGCTCTCCATTCCCTTCTTCGAAAACGTTTGCAGGTCGTAGCGCGCGCCCAGGCTCAAAGTGAGGTGCGGCGTCAATCGCGCCGTGTCCTGCACGAACGCCGCATAGTCGTTGCTGTCCGGATGCGACACCGGATTCCCGAAATTCTGTTCGTAATATCGCGCCAGGTTGGCGGGAGGCCCGGTCCAGTTGCCGGCATCCCAATCCCAGCTCGGCATGATTGTGTGCGCATACGCCCGCAGCGGCGTCAACTTCAGGTTCCCCCCATTCGCTGGCTCCGGCGCAAACGTAAACGGATCCACATAAATGTCGTCGAAGATATACTTCCCGCCGAACATCGATGGAAAGTAGTTGTAGTCCCAGGTCCGCATCCCGTCGGCCCCGAACTTCCACTCGTTGCGCCCGCGGCTCAAACTCATAGTCTCCGCCAGGTGCAGCCGGTGCTCCCGCGTCTGCCGTGGCAAGGTCGAAGATTGCCCAAGATCCTCCATCCAACCGTAGATATCCCCTTGCGTTCCGGTCGTATTCGGAAACAACTGCTCCAGGTCGCGCGAAAACTGCGCCCGCAGATGGCTCGTCAGCCGCGGCGTAATGCCACTGGACAAACTGAGCGACGCGGTTTCCGTCGCCACGTTCTCTTCCCCATTCGCGCTCAGGGCATCATTCGTAATCGGACTCCCCGAATCGAAAGTGACGTTGTTCGTCCCGTAAGACCGCGCTGTGCTCACCCGCATCGAGAGAAACTGATGCGGAGTCAGCACCCGGTCCAGCTTCACGGATCCCGTTTCCCCCAGCAACTGCTCACGTTTCGTCCCCCCATTCTGCGAAAGCTGCTGCGCCGCCGCCAACGCGGCGGGCGCAACACAGGGCGGCCCACCCTCACTCGGAGGAGGGCAGCCAGGCACAATGGCCTCATCGCAGGCCGACCCACCGATAGCGGGATTGCAGACCTCGTAGTCCAAAATACTCGGGTATGTGCCCGGTTGCGCCGCCACCGTCGTTGAACCGTTGAGGAACTCCACCACCGCCGGCACATTAAAAATGTGCTGATCGTAACTCGCAAACAAGAAGGTCTTGCTGCGCTGGATCGGCCCTCCGATCGTCGCTCCAAACTGGTGCTGCACATTGCTGGGGTCGAAACCCACAAACGGAGGCGCCGCTCCCCCCAGCGCACTATCGCGCAAATAGTAGAAAGTGCTGCCGTGCCACTGGTTCGTGCCCGACTTGGTTACCACATTCACCACCGCGCCCCCAGCCCGTCCCGACTCCGGCCCGTAGCCGCTCGACTGCACGCGGAACTCCTGCACCAGCTCGTTCGAAAACTGGTAAGGCGAGCGATACCGTCCCATCGCCTGCCCATAGAACCCGTTATTGTTGTCCCCGCCATCGACCAGGAAGCTGTTGTTGAATCCCCGAATCCCGCCATAAGAAAGATCGCCGTTCGAGCCCGATGTCAAGTCTCGCGGATCCTGCGTCACTCCCGGCATCAGCAACAACAGGTCCGTAAACCGCCGCCCGTTCAGCGGCAGATCCTTGATCGCCTTATCATCTACCAGCGCCGAGACTGAACTCGGGTTCGTCTCCATCCGCGGCGCATCCGATACCGTGATCGTTTCCTTTGGCCCCGCCACCTTCAGATTGAACGTCAACAGCGCCGCCGCTCCTATATCCACCCGAATCACCGGTGAAATCTGCGGCGACATCCCTTCCGCCTCCGCCCGCGCCGAATACTGCCCCGGCGGCAGCAGATCCACTGCGAATCGTCCCGCCGAATCCGTGGCGGAGTGGTAGCGGATCCCCGTCTCCACCCGGATCGCCACGATGTCCGCGTTCGTAATCACCGCTCCCTGGGCGTCCAACACCACGCCCCGCAACGCGCCCGTGGACGCATCCTGCCCCCAAGCCACGGAAGCACCAAGAATAATTTGAAAGAGGAATACCCGAAAGACAACTACACGAAAAACATTGCGAATCGTAGGCAGAAATGGCTTGCTGCGGCAGCACATACCGATCCCCTCATGTCCGAGACTTCGGAATCGGAGGGGATTCCGGAAACCCTGTCAATCTATATACCAAAGCGCGTCTCGCCAGAATGTGACGCACGCACCTGCAATATGTTCAGTTTTGGGGATCGCTAGTCGTTGGTCGTCAGTCGTTGGTCGTTGGCGGACAAAAGCCTTCCAGCCCGGTGATTTGCTCCGGCCAGCAGCCCGAGTCGAACTGCGAACGACCAACGACTGACGACCGACGATTGCACCACCCACTCAATGCGCCGGAGCCGCTGCCGGAGCCGCCGGTTTCGCGCCAAAGTCCACCTTCGGCACCGCGCGCGAAGCTTCCGAAGCCTGGAAGTACGCCGGGTTCTGCTTGAATCCTGCCCACCCCGCATATATGTTGTGTGGGAACTGCAGCAGATAAGTGTTGTAATCCTGCAGCGCGTCGTTATACCGCTTGCGCTCGACGGCGATCCGGTTCTCCGTCCCCGCCAGCTCATCCTGCAAGCGCATAAAATTCTCGTTCGACTTCAGCTGCGGATAATTCTCCACGATCACCAGCAACCGCCCCAGCGCGCCATCCAACTGCCCGTTCGCGGCAATCTTATCGGACGGAGTCTGCGCCGAAAGCAGCGCCGACCGCGCCTTGGCGATGTCCCCAAACACGGTCACTTCCTGCTGCGCATATCCCTTCACCGTCTCCACCAGGTTCGGAATCAAATCCGCGCGCCGTTGCAGCACGATATCCACCTGCGACCACGCCGCCTTCACCGCCTGATCCTTCGCCACCAGTTGATTGCGCACTCCTACGTACTGTCCAAACAGCACGAGCACGATCACGAGCAGCACCACCAGTACAATCCAGCCCTTGCTCATATCACTCTCCTGAATACAAAATTAATTCTCAAATCTACGAGGCGATAACTCTACGCCGCCGGATCCAGCATCTTGTCCACCGCCGCCGTCACCTGCTCCACCAACTGCAGGTAGCGCGCAAACATCTCATCCACCTTCGCCGCTTTGCGTTCCACTTTCCGCTCCCGAATATCCAGCAACTCACCAAACACGCTGGCATCAATCCCCAGCTTACCCGCCAGGGCAGCTGCCGCCTCCCGTTTCGATCCCGCTCCCGCATCGCCGAGAGCAATCAGCGCATGACGGAACAGCGTCCCAAACGCGGGCAGCGACCGCAGCAACAGCTCCCATTTCGCCACCGCGTTCCCCGACACCATCAGCAACCGCTGCCGCAGCAGGATCGTCTTCTCCCGCAGCTCATACTCCACCTGCGCCCGATGTAAACGCATCGGAATCTCCAAAGTCTGCAGAACGTCTTCTCCCCAAAGCAGCCGGTAGTTTCGCCGCATATCCAAGAATTCGATGGAGAAAACGTCCGCCGACCGCCGCATCTCGTCCGCGCTCAGCAGCAGCGGCACCCGATGCTTCTGCTTTCCCCACCATTCGATCGCCGGAGCCACCGCTTCAAGCGAAGCGAAAGACGTCTCGCGCAGCACGCACAGCAGATTCACGTCCGAGTAGCCGGCAACATAATCTCCTGCCGCCGCCGACCCATAAAGAATCGCCGCCAGCAGATTCGTCCCCGCCGCTTCGCGCATCCGTTCGACAAACTCATCAATCAGTTTTTCCGGACCCATCACGCGCCTCTCACTCTACGAAGTGCCTCTCTACCAACTGCCACCCGCCCCGCCACCGCCGGTACTCCCGCCGCCAAAACCACCAAACCCACCGCCGCCTCCACCGCCGCCAAATCCACCACCACCAAATCCACCACCATAGTCGCCGCTAGATCCTCCTCCGCCGCCAGATCCCAGCCCCATCCCAAGCAAAAGTCCCAGACATCCACCACCGCCTCCGCGAAATATCATTCGCAAAATGGGAATCACAATAAAGAACAAAACGAAGATTAAAAGCACCACCTTCCCCGCTCCCATGCCCGGTGCGGGTTGCTGGCGAGGCGCGGCAGGAGGAGTCTGATTGTCCAACGTCACGCCCGCATCCTGCGCAATCACCGAGGCCACGCGCGTAGTCATCAACGTGACCGCCCCCGCATAATCCCCGTTGCGCAGCAAGGGCACCGCTTCCCGTCCGAACCCGCCCACCTTCCCGTCCGGAAGAATTGCCTCCAGCCCGTATCCCACCGTAATCCAATACTTGCGATCCTCGGTCGCCAGCAGGATCAGCACCCCGCGATCCTTCCCTTTCGCCCCGATTCCCCACTTCTGATACAGCGCCACCGCGTAACTCACCACATCCTGTCCATCCAGCGACTTCACCGTAACCACGGCAATCTGCGCCTGCGCTTTTTGATCCACCTGCTGGCAGAGATCGTTCAACCGGGCCTGCGTGGCCGTGTCCAGAACCCCGGCAAAATCATTCACGTAGTTGCTCGGCCGCAGAGAAGCAATGGGCTCGGCGGCAACCCACACCGCTGCCCCCAGCACAATCCAGAGGATCGCCGAAACTCTCGCCAGCCGCTTCATTCGGAAAAATTGTACAGGACTGCACTCGGCAAATGGTCGGGCAAAATATATGGCTTTCCCTCAGTGCTCCCTGTGGTTAAGCCCTTTTACTTCTGCCATCTGACCTCGGCAACCGCTCCATGATATGAGCCTCCATGATATGTTAACTTGTTGCCGCTCAAGCTCATGATCCGCTCCTACAAATGCGTTACCCCCCAGTTCCCCGACACCTGCTACATCGATGACTCCGCCCAACTCATCGGCGACGTCATGCTCGGCGAACATTCCAGCGTCTGGATGAACGCCGTCCTCCGCGGCGACGTCCATCAGATCCGCGTCGGCCACTACTCCAACATTCAGGACAACTGCGTCCTCCACGGCATGAAAGAACAATACGGCGTCTACGTTGGCGACTACGTCAGCGTGGGCCACACTGCCATCCTCCACGGCTGCAAAATCGAAGCCCGCTGCCTCATCGGCATGGGCTCCATCATCCTCAACGGCGCCGTCATCGGATCCGGCTCCATCATCGCCGCCGGTACCCTGATCCCCGAGAAAATGATCGTAGAGCCGAATTCCCTCTGGATGGGCTCTCCCGGAAAATTCCGCCGCCGCCTGAATGAAAAAGACCAGAAGACAATCCTCCGCTACGCCGACAATTACGTGGGCTACACGGAGTCGTACTTGATGGAGAGAAAAAGCTCCTAGCAGCCCGCGGTGCCCGCGCGATTCGTATCAGGGCAAGCCTTCACTCGATCCCGCGTTACCCCCAATAGACAACAGGCCGGGAGCCCGGAATTTCTTCCGGTCCCGGCCTGCGGCTTCTATCAACTTGGAGCCGACTCAGTTGGTCGGAGTGGAGCTGGCATTGGCGGCGGTTGCCGTCGTCGTTGGCGCTGCCGCAGTGATGGCCGCGGGCGCGCTCGCAGTGCTGTACCGCGAAAGCCGCGGGAAGAACGGCGTCACCTCGAAAGGCATCTTGTCACGCGCCGAAGTGATCGCGACCGGCTGTGCCTTCACGATCTCCACTTTGTCATCCCACGGGTTCAGCTTGACGCGTCCACCGAGAGGCAACGCTGCGATCTGGTCCAGCTTGTTCCAATCGAGCGCCGGAGCTGAGTTGGCCAGCTGCGCCATGCGCGTCACCGTGCCGTTCTCCGCGATGTTGTTGCCGAGGTGGGCTTGCAGCAGAGCGCTCAATTGCGGAGCGCGCGCCTGCAGAGCCTTGATGAAAAGCCCGGCCGAATCCAGCTTCTGCGCGTACGGCGAGGCCTTTAGCATCTCGATGGCTTTCTTATCGGCGGCCGCTTCCTCTTCGGGAATGTGTTTGAAGCCGAGGTTCTGGTAAGTCCCCTCGTCAGAAAACAGCATGCGGTCATTGAACGCGTACTGGCTGCCCAGATTATGTCCCAGAACAATGTGCGCCAGTTCGTGCGAGAGCACCATGGCGAGGCTGCCCTCATCGGGAAGCACGTCGATCAGCCCGCGGCTCACAACAATCGTGTTACCGACGCTGAAAGTCTCCAGCGGAGAAGTCGTCAGCACTCGCGTCCGGACTGGCCGTGGCAGTTCGATGTTATTGGTGATCTCCAGGTTGTTCACCACGGTTTGCAGAATCTTGTCCACGTCACCTTCCGGCGCCAGCAGCCCGGCGCGTTCCAGTCGTTCGACGACGTTATCTTCCGCCTGCTGTTGCCATTCGCGCTCGGCGGCCAGCGGAGTAGCATCCTGTGCGGTCGGCGTATCGTCCTTTACGCTGTCCACCCGGATGTTCGTAAGTTCGTCGTTCGGCGTTCCCGTCTTCAGGTTGTATCCCCACATGCGAGTCTGCGCTTTGAACGCGATCTTGTTCTTGGCCCCCGCCGTGAAGTCGCCTTCCTCACTGTAGATGTACGCTGGCACCCAATAACCCGGGATCAAATTCAACCGCCAGCTGTCCATGTGGAAGTAAGAATTGTTACGCGAAGGACGCGCATAAGTGCCGTTCAGCCGCACAATGCTGAAGTCCTGATCCTCAACCCAGATGCGGCCGAGAAAGCGCCCGCGTCCTGCATCTTTTTTCGGCGTCAGATCGAATACCAGGCAGCGCACGTCGCCCAGGAACTCGCGCCGCGCGTAGTGGAAATCGTAGTGCTGCCGGTCAAAGTCGTCGCGGTCGGCGAAGATCATCCAGGAAAAGCCCAGCGGCTGGTACTGGAACTTGAACTTCTTCGTGAACTCGCCCAGAAGATGCTTCTCCATGCCTTCATCTTTGCCTTTGCCTTTGTCCTGAAGGTAGTCGCTCCGGTCGATGGATTCGCTCAAGTCCATGCGTCCCAGAAAGTAATGATCATCCAGCGGAATCGGCCCCAGCTGCGGATCCTGTGTCAGGTCCTGCAGATAGGTTTCCACAATTGGAGTGCGCGGCGTCAAGAACTTGATCAGGTCCTTCTCGCGCATGATCACGCGGTCTACAACCTGATCCATCGTGGTCGGTGGCGCCAGACTTGACTGTGGCTGACCTGATTGAGCTTGGCTAGGCTGCGTCGCCGCAACCGGCTGTGGGTTCTGCGGCGCGGACGCCGACTGCTGGGCCGCTGCCGTCATCGTCACCGCCAGCAGAGCCAAGATCATCCAGTTCATATTGCTCATAACTCTCCGCATAACTCTTATCTCCAAAGTGGTCAATACGCCAGTTGAAATACCACGTGCACAATTGCTGTCGAATCCATTGCCTGCCCGTTTCGCGAGGCCGGCTTGAACCGCATCTTGTTAGCGGCGGCTATCGCGGCTTCATCAAGTCCATGGCCCAGACCCTGGACCACGCGATTTACGTGTAATTGCCCGTTCGCCGCGAACTCTACTTCGAGCAGGACTTCGCCTTCCAGTTTCAGATTCCTTGCTTCGTTTGTATAAACCGGGTTCGGCTTGTACGTGATCTCGACCAACGTGGCCGCTGGGCCGCTATCGACGCGCTGAACGTGCGGCGTGTTCTGCGCGATCTCCTGCGAGCCAAAGCCTGAGCTCTGCACTCCCGCACTGCCGCGGCCACTGCTGCGCCCGTCTCCTCGTCCCGCAGTTGCCACCCCATTGCCAAAATCGGCACTCGCGACGGTTCCTTTAATTCCTTTTGCGCCGCCCGACCCGTTGCCTTGTCCCGGCCCCACCGGCATGTCGAACGAACCCGCCGCGGAGGCGATCAGCTTGCCGTTCGGCTTGCTGTTGGCACTCGGCTTCAGCCCATTCGGATCGCCGAATCCGCCCGTCTGCACCTTCTCAATCGGAGCATTCACCGTCGGCGCCACTGAACTTCCCTGGAAGTCGCCGGTATGAATCAGCACCGGACGCGCTCCGCTCGTCTGCTTCAACACCGCCGGCGCGAAGTTATTCATCGTCACCTTGGGCGGCTCAATTTCCTGCGGCTGCGGCTTGGGCGCGCGGATTTCGTGCGGCACGATCAGTTTTGGCGCTTCGAACACGGGTGCCGGCGGCAGCAACTTCGCATGCACTGGCAGCGGCTTCGGCTTGGGCGGCGGTTCTGGCCTTAGCGCCGGCCGCGGTATCAGCTCCGTGACGTGATAGTTCGCGGTGATGAGCAGCGTATCGGGCATGATGATCCCAAAAAAAATCAGAAACAGAATCAGACCCGTGACAATTCCGTAGCTGGCTACGAAGGTCCGCCAGTTCCACTTCTTTTCAGGCAGCAGGCCGAGTTGAAAACCGCGATCGTACGTAGGCATCCCATGACTCCAAAAGGGGGACCCGAAGCTGGGGAGAGTGCTCGGGGATTGGAGTCTTCACCTTAGGGGAGATTGGGCGGGGGGTAAACGTGTCGCTTGCGCCTGTCCTTTGGTAACCACCTTTAATGTTCAGCCCGATGGCCGATTACTTTGGTGTCGCCGCCCGGCGCCGCGCAAAAAAATAGAACACCGGAACGCCCGCCAGAATCGCCAGGCATCCACCGGCCGAACTTTTCAGATTGTCGGTGAACGTGTAGTAGAGAAGGGCCGCGGAAGCCAGCACAAACAACGCCGGAACCACCGGAAACCCCCACACGCGATACGGCCGTTCGGCGTTTGGCTCCCGGCGCCGAAAAACGAACAGCGTGCTGCCTGCGATCATGTAGAACATCCACTCGGCGAAAATTGCCAGCGAAAAAAATTGCCGGAAACTGCCGCCCAGCAGCAGAAGAAGGATCGCCAGCCCGCACTGAATGACAATTGCCATCGATGGCGTGTGGAAACGCGGATGAACCTCCGCAAGCGCCTTGAAAAAATATCCATCGCGCGCCATCGCGAAGGGCACGCGTGCTCCGCTCATGATGATGCCGTTCAAAGTCACGAGCATCGAAATCGCCATGCCCGCCGACACCAGGCTGGCGCCCGCATGCCCCAGCACCAGCGCCACCGCGTCCGACGCAGGACTCTTCGAGCCCGCGATTGCCGCCGCCGGCAGCACGTACTGCACCGCCGCGTTTACCAGAATGTAGAGTGCGCCCACCGTCGCCACGCCCCAAATCAGCGACAGCGGAATGTTGCGCTGCGGATTCCGTATCTCTCCCGCCACCATGTTCAGATCGTTCCAACCGTCGTACGCCCACAGCGCCGCCACCAGGGCCGCAAAAAATCCAGCCACGCCGCCTTTCGCCCCAGTGAACTCGGTCGCGAAATTCGCCCACGTTCCTCCGCTGTAGGAAAAGCCCACCGCCGCAACTCCGAGGAGGATCGCAACCTTCAGCAGCGTGAACAGAAACTGAAATTCTCCCGCTCGGCGAACCCCAATGTAGTTCAGCCACGAAATCAGTAGTGTGGCTCCAATCGCCACCAGTTGCCCGTAGCTGACTGTGAATGGATGCGAAATCCAAGCGCTCGAAAAAAAGGAGAAGACCGGAAAAGTTTCCAGGATCCGCACCAGGCCAGTAGTTACCGTCGCAATCGAAGCCGGCTTAGCGATCAGAAACCAGGTCCATGCATACAGAAATCCCGCCAGCGGCCCGTAGGCGTCGCGAACATAGACATACTCGCCGCCTGCCTGCGGCTTCATCGCGCCCAGTTCGGCATACGTAAGAGCGCCGAAAAAAGAGAGCAGTCCCCCGACTACCCAGGCGAGATATACAAGTCGAGCCGACCCTACCGCCTGCATCATCTCGGTCGGAACCAGAAAAATTCCGCTCCCGATGATGGTCCCCACCACCACCGCCCCAGCATGTGACAACCCAAGGTCGCGCGCCAGTTCCGGGCGGGAATGATTGTCCTTTGCGCGTTTATCCATGTTCTCTCTGCGTCCTCCGCGATCTCCGCGGTTCAAGCTTTCGATGGAATCCTCCACAAACCGCTGGCCGCGTATCCCACCGCAAACGTCACGCAGGTTCCGATCGCGACCCACCAGGTGAAAGCCACCCGCGACCATCCCAACAAATACAGTTCCATCGCCAATCCGCAAATCATGCCGACCATCGCCCCACGCTGATTCGCGCGCCTGGTCAGCACTCCGAGCAGGAACACTCCGAGCAACGCTCCATAAGCAACCGAAGCGATTTGCAACCCGACTTCCACCACGCGCCCCACCCGATGCAGGGCCAGCACCGCCAGCGCAAACAGCACCAGCGCCCACCCGACCGTCGCCAACCGCGCCAGCCGCAGTCGCGCCGCTTCGCTCACCGCCGGGTCAGATCCTGAACGACTGCCCGCACGAAAGCGAAGATAGAAATCCATGATCGAACTCGATGCGAGCGAGTTCAGCGCCGCACTCAGGTTCGACATCGCCGCCGCCAGAATCGCTGCGATCAACAGGCCCGCAATCCCATGCGGCATCTGGCTGACGATGAACGTCGGATAGATCCTATCCGCCCGTCCAAACGCAGCCGACGGAACCCGGTAGTAGGCAAACAACATCACGCCCACCAAAAGAAATAAGGCGAACTGAAAAAAGACCGCCACGCCACTCGACAGCAACGCCAGCACCGACTGCCGTTGATTCCGCGCCGCCAGCAGTCTCTGCACGATGAGCTGGTCGGTGCCATGGCTCGCTGTCGTCAAAAATGCGCCGCCGATGATCCCCGCGCACAGCGTGTAAGGTTTCGTAAAATCCAAATGCGGCCAGTGCGCCGAGACCTTGGGATCGAAACAGTGAAGATCGAACACCTGGAATTTGTGCAGCCCCCCCGCAATCGCCTGCACCGACGCCCATCCTCCCGGCACGAGATGCAAAATCGTCACGAGGCCGACCAGCGTCCCGCCAACATAAATAAAAGTCTGCACCACATCGGTCCAGATCACCGCCGCCAGCCCGCCCTCGAACGTATAGATCAAAGTCAGCAGCGTGATGATCGCGATCGAAGCGACCTCGCCCGTGCCCAGCGCAATCGAGACCACAATCGACACGGCATACACGCGCACTCCCTCCGCCGCCGCCCGCGTCAACAGAAACAGCCCCGCCGTCACCGTGCGCAGCTCCGGACCAAACCGCCGCTCAATCAGCTGATAAGCCGTATACAGCTCGCCGCGAAAATACTGCGGCAGCAGCACAAAACTAATAATGACGCGCCCGACCACATATCCCATCACCACTTGCAGAAAAGTAAGATTCGAATCGTAGGCGAGGCCGGGAATACTGATGATGGTGAGCGTGCTGGTTTCCGCCGCCACAATCGACAGCGAAATCGCCCACCACGGAATGTTGCGGTCGGCGAGAAAGTAATCCCGCATCGTCCGCTGCCGCTTGCGAAACCGCAGCCCGAACAGCGTGATCCCCGCCAGGTACGCCGCAATAATCAGCAGGTCGATCCGATTCAATCCCAAGCGATTCCTCTAAGTAGAGACGCGGCTCGCCGCGGCTCCCGCGGCCAGCAACAGGTTCGCTGCATTGTACAAGCATGTTCGCGACCCGAGCCCGCCCCCAAACTAATTAGCGAACCTGTGTTAGAACTAGCGCGATGGCCTACTATCTCGGAATCGACGGCGGCGGCACCAAAACCCGCTGTGTTCTCGCCGATGAAACGACGGTGCTTGCGAAGTCAATGACCGGCGGCAGCAACATCGTTCGCCTCGGCGAGAAGCAGGCCAGGGAAGCTCTGCACACCGCTGTCCGCCAGGTCTGCGGCACCGCGAAAATTTTTCCCGATCATATCCGCGCCATCTGTATCGGCGCCGCAGGCGCCGCCAGGCCCGAGATCGCCGCGCAGATTCGCAGCATCCTCGCCGAACTAATTCCCGACACTGCTCCCACAAGAATCGTAGTTGTCGGCGACACCGAGATTGCCCTCGAAGCCGCTTTCGGCGCGGGACCCGGAGTGATCGCGATCGCCGGCACCGGCTCCATCGTCTATGGCCGCGACGCTGCCGGCCACACCGCGCGCGCCGGAGGCTGGGGGTTCGCTGTCTCCGACGAAGGTTCCGGCCACTGGATCGGCCGCCGCGCCATTTCCGCCATCCTGAGCGCCCACGATGAGGGCGTCGAAACCGCGCTCACCGCCATGGTCCTCCGAGCTTGGAAACTCAACACCCTCGACGAACTTGTGCAGCAAGCGAACTCGACTCCACCACCCGATTTCCCGCGCCTGTTTCCCATCGTCCTCCGCGCCGTCGACGAGGCCGACTCCATCGCCCGCAACCTCCTCGCCGACGCCGGAGCCAGGTTGGCTGAGCTCGCCGCCATCGTCATCCGCCGTCTCGCGCCTCATCCGCCCCATGCCGCACTGGCCTTGCTTCCCGTGGCAATGACGGGCAGTGTCTTTCGTCAGTCTCCAGATGTGCGCCAGGTTTTCTACAATGCGCTGCAGACAAGTTTTCCCGGCCTCGACGTGCGTCAAGATCTGGTCGTTCCGGTCGAAGGCGCGCTGGCCAGAGCAAGACGAAAACAGGGACAAGGCTTGCCCCAGGATATCGCTTCAGCGACACCATAGCGCTTCGAAAACAGCCGCCGTTTAGGGGGTGGCCATCGTCATCGCGCGACAGTCTTCGAGCCAATCGCAGCCATCAGCTCCACCGTCGTGGAGACATCGATGCCATAATGTTCCCCGCCGCGCACAATGGGACCGCCAATGGCATCCAACTCGAGTTGCCGCCCGGCGACAAGGTCTTTCTGCATGGAGCTGCGCATACCCGGCGGCGCATTGTCGAAAGTCGCCTGGAGCTGCCGCGCGTCAATCTCCGCGCCGCTCGCGTTCGCCACGGCGCATGCTTCGGCGAGTGCAGAGCTTAATTTCTGTTTCCATGCCGCGTCCGCAAGAATCTCTCCAACGTTCATTCCAGATGCGGACGTCACCAGCGCCAAAGGGGCGAGGAAGCAGAGCTTGCCCCACAGCAGGGTCTGCTCGTTCTGAATGAACTGGCAGGTGAATCCAAGATTTCTCAACTGTCCAATGATGGCTCCCAATAATGGTTCTCCGCTGGCGGCGAGGTTGAGGCGAACGAACGGAGAGCGCTGGATGAATCGTCCCGGAGCAATCCTCTCCGCTTCCACCGCGATCGTTGCCGGGACCACGCGCTCACGTCCAAATCGCGCCCGGAGGAACGCGATGTGGTCCACTCCGTTCAGCAATGGAACCACGCAGCCCGGCAATACCTGCACTGTTTCCAGCGCAGTTTGCAGTTGATAGGTTTTGGTTGCGATCCACAGTACGTCAACCGACTCCGTCGGCGTGGCGACCGCCTTCACCGGTGCCGTAAGTGAGCCCGAAGGACGCTCCAGCATCAAGTTCGCGGGATAGCTCGCCAACTTCTCCGGTCGAACCACCACCGTAACATCTTCGCCAAGCGATGCCAGCGCCGTGCCGATCAAACCTCCGATTGCTCCCGCTCCCAAAATTGCATGTTTCATGCCAGCTGCTCCCAAGAAAAACTATACGATACGTGAGGTCTCGCGCACCGGCACTGCCACCCTTAACCCGCCTTTACGCTGCGCCGTTGAATCTGTCACACTGGCCACTGGCTACTGACCACTGACCACTGAGTCCCATGGGCAAGATTCACATTCTTCCCGAGAGAGTTGCCAACCAGATCGCTGCCGGCGAGGTGGTCGAGCGTCCCGCGTCAGTGGTGAAGGAGTTGTTGGAGAACGCGCTGGACGCCGGTTCCACGCGCATTCGCATTCAGGTGGAGGCGGGCGGGAAGAAACTGATCCAGATCACCGACAACGGCTGCGGCATGGTGCGCGACGATGCCATGCTCGCCTTCGAGCGTCACGCCACCTCGAAGATAAAAGACACTGACGACCTGCTGAGCATCTCGACCCTCGGATTTCGCGGCGAGGCGCTGCCCTCCATTGCTTCAGTTGCCCGGCTGCATCTGGAAACCCGCGCCGAAGAGGAAGCGGCCGGGACGGTCCTCGAAATTAACGGCGGCAAGATCATCCGCGTGGAAGAGGCGGGCCTGCCGCTGGGAACTTCGGTCACGGTTCGCGATCTCTTCTTTAATACGCCGGCGCGCAAAAAATTTCTGCGATCAGAGTCGACCGAACTCTCCCACATCGCTTCGCTAGTAACCCACTATGCGCTGGCGCATCCGGAGAAGCATTTCGAGTTGCACTCGGCGACGAATGCGTTACTGGTGGCGCCGCCCGTTGCCGGTCATCGCGAGCGCGTGTACCAGGTCTTTGGACGCGAGACCCTTGACCAGTTGATTCCGCTCGCGGCAGTGCAACCACTGGAGCGCATCGGCTTGCCCCAGCCCCCGCCGTGGTGGCGCGGTGCCGAGACTGCTGTTCGGGAGTCCGCTGAAGTGGAGGATGAGGCTTCGCGGACAGAGTCTGCCCTAAGCCTATCGAGGGGAGTATCCGCGCCCCATGATTTCGGCGAGGTGCGGCTGCATGGGTTTGTTTCGAAGCCGGAAATTCAGAAGCTCAATCGCAATTCGATTTTTATTTTCGTGAATGGGCGGCTGATCCGCGACCGCCTCATTCAGCATGCGATCACCGAGGCGTATCGCAACATCCTGCCGCCAACGGTCTATCCGGTGGTTCTGCTTTTTATTGAGATGCCGACTGCCGAAGTGGACGTGAATGTGCATCCGTCAAAGACCGAGGTCCGTTTCCGCCAGCAAACGGTGATTCACGATTTCGTGCGCGAGTCGGTACGCGCGGCGTTGATGAAGGCACGCCCGGTACCGCAGTTCCTGACGGAAATTGGCGCGCAGCCAACGGCGAGGCCCGGCCTGACCAGCCCCCGCCTCGCCAATCTTTCGATTAGCCAAGGCACGCGCGGCAGCGACGGTTTGCAGCGCGCCCCATGGCGCGACTTATACGAGCCGGCGGCGCCAGGCGGGTTCGCGCTGCAAGCGGCGGCAGTTCCGGCGACGACGGCGCGGCTGGAATTTGAAGGAGGAATTGCGGTCGAGGCCAACGCGGCGGTATCGCTGGCGCGCGCACGGGAGGCAACGATCGCTTATCCGACGAGCGCCGATCAGACGAGCGCCGATCAGACGATCACTCAGCAGACGATTCCCGATCACGGCTGCGCCCCGCCGATCGCGCAGGAGCCGCAAGCGGCGCCAACTCTCGAGTCGCTGCGGACGCTGCGGCCTCTGGGACAGATTCGAAATTCCTTCATTCTCGCGGTCAACGGAGACGGGCTCTGGATCATCGATCAGCACGTGGCGCACGAGCGCGTACTGTTCGAGCGAATCCTGCGGCAACGCTCGGCGCAGCAGGTCGAGAGCCAGCGTTTGCTCATGCCCCTGGTCATCGAACTGACCCCGGCCCAGCAAGCCATCTTCAGCGACATTGCCGAAGAACTGGCGCGCAATGGTTTTGAGGCGGAACCCTTCGGCGCGCGCAGCGTGGCGGTAAAGATCGCGCCGGCGGGCGTGGACGCGGCGCAGATCGAGCACATGCTGAACGAAATCCTGGAGCAGCTCACGCGCGAAGACCAGGCCATCAATCTGGAAGCGGTGCGCGCGCGAATCGCGGCATCGATTGCATGCCACGCCGCGATCAAAGTCAATATGCCACTCGAACAAAACAAGATGGAGTGGCTGCTGGCGGAGCTGGCGAAAACCGAGCATCCCATGACGTGCCCGCACGGCAGGCCCGTGGTGCTGCGCTATTCCATGCAGGATATTCAGAAGGCATTCAAGAGGATCTAGCTGCGAGCTCCCACCAGGGCGGCGTACGCTAATCGGCGATCGCTGTGTTCTAATCGAAATCATGACCGACCCGGAACTTCTGCAAGCTCGCATGCAAAAGTGGCGCCTCGACGGCCAGCCCGTGCGCACTCTTGATGAGGCGCGGGCCTTCCTCGAGTCGGTGGGATTTTGTCTGATGTATCCGACGCGGCCTGCGATTCTGCTGCCGACTTTCATGGGAGCCTGGGTTGGGGCGGATGACAAACTGCCGACGCGCCAGCACGCCTATGCCGATCCGCGCGCGAAAGAGGCGACCGAACTGATGGTGCGCGCGCTGCGCGACCAGGCAGCCTACGAGGCTCCGCTGATTGACGAGAACAATGCATTCTTGCTGGCGGCCTCGGTATTTCCTTATTTTTATTCGCTCGTCGGGGAGCGCAATCCGAAGCAGCCGCCCGCCACCGGACCGCGTTCTCCCTATTCGCCGCTGGCCTGTGACGCTTTCGAAATCATCCGGCAGCGTGGACCGATTTCAAAAACTAAACTCGGCGAGATGCTGGGCGGTTCGGTTTCAAACGCCGGCCTCGATCGCGCGCTGAGCGAACTCTGGGGCAAGCTGCGCATCACGCGCGTGGATTACACGGTGGAGGAAGGCTCCGTGTGGGATGAATTGTCGCGCTGGGCGCCGGAAGTAGTGCGCGAGGGCGTGGGCATTTCGGTGCCGGAAGCACTCTCCGCGCTGGTCTCGAAATATCTGGACTGCGTGGTCGCGGTCGATGAGGGCGAGGTCGAAAACTTCCTGGCGAACTTCGTTCCACGGACACGGGTGAAAGAAGCCATCCATGCCTTGCTTTCGGCGCGTGAATTGAGCTTTGTGCATGTCGGGAGCAAGTCGCTGCTGCAGGTAACGCCGCCTAAGCAGGTGTACGTCCCCAAGAATCGGCGCCCGGAGCGGGTGAGCTGAACTGCAAGGACAGGGGTTAGTCGAATTTCAGGGCTGGGTTGTTGCCCGCAATGAGAATCGCCGCCAGCAGAGAGCACCGCCGACTTTGCTCGGCTTGGACCCTTCGACTTCGCTCAGGGCAGGCTCGCGAGGGCGCCCGTCGCCCACACGGTCAAAATCTCATCGTTCCACAGTCCTATAGTTTTCCATCCGCGAGCCGTGTAGAATCGCACGTTCGCCCAATGACCGATCCATCCCAACGCAAACTCATCATCGCCATTGACGGCCCGGCCGGAGCGGGCAAGAGCACGATCGCTTCCCGCTTGGCGCGCAAACTCGGCTATGTGAACCTGGAGAGCGGGGCGATGTACCGCGCGCTGGCGCTCAGGGCGATCGAGTGGGACGCGTCATTTGATGACGAGGATGCGCTGCTGAAGATGGCGCAGGATTCGCGCATTACTCTCGATCGCTCCATCGGCGGCAATCGTGTCCTGCTCAACGGAAAAGATGTTTCCGCGCGCATCCGCGAGCGCGATGTATCGGAGGCGGCGTCGCGCGTGTCGGTGCATCCCAAGGTGCGAGAGTGGATGGTGGCGCGGCAGCGCGAGATGGGCATCGGCGGCGGCGTCGTGATGGAAGGGCGGGACATTGGGACAAAAGTTTTTCCCGATGCCGATTTAAAGGTTTTCCTCGACGCCGATCCCGTGATTCGCGAGCAGCGGCGGCTGGACCAGCAGCAGGTGAAGGGCGCATCGGCGCAGGCGATGGCTGAGGAACTTCGTGAGCGCGACCGGCGGGACCGGACGCGCGCGGCTTCTCCGCTGGTGGCGGCGCAGGATGCAGTTGTGCTCGACTCGACCCATATGACCGAGGACGATGTCCTCAATCGAATCGAGGATTTGGTGGAGCAGCGACTGGTGGCGGGGCGCTAGCTTGGCTTTTGCTTTGAGCTGGCAGTTGAAATTTAATCCCCACCTTAACTATGGCGGATGGCCAGCCTATCGCGATCGCCTGAATTCCTGAAGCCCGTCCCGTTTATAATCCTCGTTTCGGCTCACCACCGTAACTCCAGCTAGACAAGGCGAAAACCGTGCTCGATTTTTTAGGCGACCTCAGGCGAACTCATATGTGCGGGGCTCTTCGGCTCTCCGATGCTGGCAAAAAAGTTGTGCTCATGGGATGGTGCAACCGGCGGCGCGATCTTGGGCAGATCATCTTTGTCGATCTGCGCGACCGCACCGGCGTGACGCAGGTCGTGTTCAACCACGAACTGAATGCCTCCGTGCACCAGAAAGCGGAAGCGCTGCGCAACGAGTTCGTGATCGCGGCCATCGGCACGGTCAAGCGCCGCGATGCCGACACGATCAATCCCAATATCCCAACCGGCGAAGTCGAACTGGTGGTGGAAGAGCTGCGCATTCTGAACGTCTCGAAACCGCTGCCGTTTCTGCCGTCGGATACGGTGCTGGCGAACGAGGAGATGCGGTTGAAATATCGCTACATCGACCTGCGCCGCGAGGTCATGCAGTTCAACATTGAGCTGCGGCACAAAGTGGCGCTCGCCATCCGCGACAACCTGGCTTCGCAGGGGTTCTTCGAAATTGAAACTCCATTCATGACGCGCTCCACGCCCGAAGGCGCGCGCGATTATCTCGTCCCCAGCCGCGTGCAGCCGGGAATGTTCTACGCCCTGCCGCAATCGCCGCAACTGTTCAAGCAAATCCTGATGATCTCGGGCTTCGACAAATATTTTCAGATCGTGCGCTGCTTCCGTGATGAGGATCTGCGCGCCGACCGCCAGCCCGAATTCACCCAGATCGATCTTGAGATGTCATATCCGCAGCCGGAGCGGGTTTGGGAAGTGGTTGAAGGCTTTCTGACTGCGGCTTTCAAGGCCGCGGGGCACGAGATCAAAACGCCTTTCCCGCGCATGGACTTCGACGATGCCATCCGTCAGTACGGCATCGACAAGCCTGACCTGCGTGTGCCTGCTTTCACCGAGGTGGGCGAGTGTTTTGCGGCGGCTGATCTGGAATCGCTTGCCATCAATAAAGAGCTGCCGGTGATTGCCATCCGCATTCCGCACGTGGGCGAGCTTTCGCGCAAGGAGCGCGACGACATCAAGCCGCTGTTTGTCGCGAAGGGCGGCGCGCGCGTGTTCGAAGACTTCAAGCGCATCGAGAACAAGTATCCCCAGGCGGGGGCAAGAGTCCGTGAGAAAGCGGGCGCGGCGGCGGACGATCTGTTGGTGCTGGTGGTGGGCTCGGCGCAGTCTGTTCGAGACGACCATCCGGCAGGCAAGCGCAAAGTTACGCCTGCGGAGATGGCAATCTATGCTTCGGCGGGGCTGCTGCGCGTGGCACTGGCGCAGAAATATTCCGACCGGCACAAGCTTTTCCAGAAAGGCGATTACCGTTTTCTGTGGGTGACGAACTTTCCCATGTTCGAGTGGGATGAAGGCGAGAGGCGTTGGAACGCCGCACATCATCCGTTCACCTCGCCGCACGATGAAGACATGGACAAACTGGAAACCGATCCGGCCATGGTGCGCGCGCTTGCCTACGACGTGGTGCTGAACGGGACGGAGTTGGGATCGGGATCGATCCGTATTCACCGGCAGGATGTGCAGAGCAGAATCTTTCACGCGCTCGGCATGACGGAAGAAGAAGCGCGTTCGCGCTTCGGCTTTTTCCTGGAAGCGCTCGAATATGGAACTCCTCCGCATGGAGGAATTGCCCTTGGACTCGATCGTATCGTAATGATTCTGGCCGGAGCGGATAGTCTGCGCGAGGTAATTCCCTTCCCCAAAACCGCCGCCGCAAAGGACTTGATGATGGAAGCGCCGACGCCGGTGCCCGAAGGGCAGTTGAGGGAGTTGGGAATTGCGGTAGTGGTGAAGAAATAGGAGCTGCGAATTCCAGTCTTCGCTAGAGACGCGATGAGCGCACGTCGTGCCGCTCGTGCGCCGCGTGTCACTGATATCTGTGATTCTCACCACGCACGGTAGTGACACGGAACACGGCGATCTGCCCACAGTCTGCTGTATCTAGTTGAGACTGCAGCTAGCCGGAGGGCTGCAGGCAAGTCTCCGGCGCAAACGATCAAGCGCGGGCACCACCATGCATGCCTTCAAAGATTCCGGACATATTTTTCGTTTGGTAGCAGTTTTTGTCGTGGGCATCATCCTGTTCCTGGTCATCCGCGGCTTCCTGGTCCCAAAAAGCTTCGGAGAATACGGGCATTACCGCGGGAACGCGATGGCCGAAGCCGCCGCCCGGCCCATCAACTTCGCGGGCCATGAGACTTGCGAGACCTGCCATGTCGACGTCCTCGACAAGAAAAAAGACGGCAAGCACGCCCACGTCAATTGCGAGGCCTGCCACGGACCCCTGGCCAAGCATGCCGACGACCCGGCCTCGGTTCAGCCCCCTAAGCTCGACACGGCGGTACTCTGCGTGAAGTGCCACGAGGCGAACGCGGCCAAACCGAAAAGCTTCCCGCAGGTTGCTTCCGCCGACCACTCCACCGGTCTTGCCTGCGATGCGTGCCACCAGCCGCACAGTCCGGCCATCACCGACGGAGGGACGAAATGAGCATTACCCGACGCCACATGCTGCTTCTGTTGCCGGCGGCGGCCGTCGCATGGAAGTACGTTCTGGCTGGGAGCCCGGAGTCGTCCCCCAACTACACCATGAGCCAGCATTGGTGGAGCATGCTCATTGACCTACCCAAATGCATCGGCTGCGGGAATTGCGTCCGCGCCTGCCAGTCCGAGAACGACGTGCCGGACGGATACTTCCGCACTTGGGTTGAGCGCTACCACCGGACGGACTACGACATTGAAAATCCCCACGTAGACTCGCCCGACGGCGCCAAGGACGGATTTCCCCCTACCAAAGAAGCGGGCGGGGACAATTTTTTCGTGCCCAAGCTGTGCAACCACTGTTCGGATTCACCCTGCACGCAGGTTTGCCCGGTGGGCGCGACGTTTATAAGCCCGGATGGCGTGGTTCTGGTAGACAAGACATACTGCCTCGGCTGCCGGTATTGCATCCAGGCCTGCCCCTACGGTTGCCGCTTCCTCAACCCGAAGACCGAGACCGCCGAAAAATGCACTCTCTGCTATCACCGGATCACGAAAGGCCTGACCACTGCATGCTGTGAGGCCTGTCCGACCGGGGCGCGGCAACTGGCAGACCTGAAGAATCCGAACGACCCGATTCACGAGTTTCTGAAGACTCACAGCGTTCAAATCCTGAAACCTTACATGGCGACCCACGCCAAGGTCTTTTACTTTGGCCTGGATGGTTCGGTGCGATGAATGCTTCCGTGCAACAAGGAGACTGGTAACGGATATGCCCGGCGTTGAAGGCTTCATGTATCCGAACGAAATCGAGCTCCAGTGGAGCGTCCTGATCGTTTTGTATCCGTTTCTCACGGGGCTGGTGGCTGGCGCATTTATTCTGGCGTCGCTGGAGCGCGTGTTCCAGGTGCAGGCGGTTAAGCCCACCTACCGGCTGGCATTGCTGACGGCCCTGGCCTTCCTGCTGGTGGCGCCGCTGCCGCTGCAACTGCACCTTGGACATCCGGAACGCTCGTACGAGATGTACCTGACGCCGCACGGGACGTCCGCGATGGCCATGTTCGGGTTTGTCTACCTCTGGTACCTGATGGCGGTTCTGGTATTCGAGATCTGGCTTGACTACCGGCGCGACATTGTCGTTATGTCACAGTCCACCACCGGCTGGAAGCGCTGGATCTATAAGGTCATGACCCTGGGCTCAAGCAACATCAGCGAGCGCGCGCTTGCGATTGATGAACGAGTGGGCTGGGTGATTACTCTCATCGGCATCCCTTCGGCGTTCCTGCTGCACGGATACGTCGGCTTCATCTTCGGCTCCGTCAAAGCGAACCCGTGGTGGTCGTCGCCGCTCATGCCCGTGGTGTTTATTTTCTCCGCCATGGTGTCGGGGATCGCCGCCGTAATGCTGCTCTACATGCTGATCATGCGATTGCGCAAAGAGAAGATCGATATGCGTTGCGTGGACACGGTGGCGCGCTACCTGTTCTACATCTTCATCATCGATTTCAGTCTGGAAATGCTCGATCTGATCCACCGCGTCTACGAGGCCGATGAAAGCTTCCGCAGCCTGGATTTCATGGTCCACACCAAGCTGTACATGTCGCATATCGTGGTCCAGATCATGCTGGGGACAGTCATGCCGATTGTGCTGTTAGCTTTGACCCAGGTGCTGAAGCTCAGCGCGACGGCGCGGAAACGCATTTATGTGCTGGCCGGATGCCTGACCATGATCGGCATTTTTGCCATGCGCTGGAACGTCGTGATTGGCGGACAGTTGTTCTCCAAGAGTTTCCTGGGATACACGACGTACAAGATGGGCCTGGTCACGCGCGAAGGACTGCTCATGGCCATTGTGCTGACCGTTCTACCGCTCGTGATCCTGTGGGTATTGGTGAAGCTCCTGCCACCCTGGCCGGAGAAAAATTCGGGTTCACTTCCCGGCGCCACACCCGCGTACTGAGTTTCGAGCACGACGTTCCGAGCACGACGCTCGGCCGGTATTCGTTGCCAGCCTCAAGCGGTGGAGATTATGGACGACCTTCTCGACGCTTTAGCACGGCTTTCCGACCGGCTGGAGCACCTGGAGCGCCGAGTCTCCACCCTGGAACGCTCCTCCGAAACCGCCAACTCGCGCCCCTCCCCAGCAACCGCGCCTGCGCGGGGAACGCCTGCCGCCGAAGAGTCGGCCCTTCCGCAAGCTGGAGGAGTGTTTCCGGTCGTGGGTAAAGCCATGCTCGGAATTGCGGGCGCCTACCTGCTCCGAGCCGTGGCTGAATCCGGCTCATTGCCGCAGTGGGTGGTCGTGGCTCTGGCCCTTGCCTACGCGGGAATGTGGTTGCTATGGGCTGCGCGGGTCCCGGCAAACATTCCTTTTACCAGCATCGCATACGCCGTTACCTCAGGCTTGATTCTCGCCCCCATGCTCTCGGAACTCACCCTGCGCTTCAAGGTATTGCCAACTTCCGTGACCGCCGGCTTACTGACCGCGTTCGTGGCTGGCGCGTCGGCCCTCGCATGGAAACGCAATCTCGCACCGGTCATCTGGATAGCCAGCGTCACCGCGATCTCCACCGCCCTCGCATTGATGATTGCCACGCGCGATCTGGCGCCCTTCATTGTGGCGCTCCTCATCATGGCCCTGGCCAGTGAATTCGCGGCGGATCGCAATCGCTGGCTGCGCCTCCGTTTTCTGGTGGCGCCCGCGGCGGACCTTGCGGTTTGGATCCTGATCTACATCTATTCGCTTCCCGAAAGCGCCCGCTCGGATTACCCAGCCGTCCAGAACGCAGTACTGCTCACGCTCCCGTCTGCTCTGTTTCTGATTTATGGGGCAAGCGTCGCCCTGCGGACTACGTGGTTGCGCCAGCGCATCACCATCTTCGAGATCGTGCAGACCGTTATCGCATTCCTGCTGGCGGCCTTCAGCTGGCTTTGGTTCGAGCCTGCCGCGCGCGTGGACTTAGGGATTTTCTGCCTGCTCCTCTCGGCCGCTTGTTACGCGATCGCGTTTGTCCGCTTCGACCGCCTGCCGGAACAACGCAACTACCACGTGTATTCCACCTGGAGTGCCGTTCTCCTCCTGGCGGGCAGCTTCCTTTGTCTCCCGCCGCTGCTGCTGGCGTTGTTCTTGAGCGTGGCCGCGATTGTTGCCACCTTGGTGGGCGTCCGGACGGCTTGCCTCACACTTGAGTTCCATGGCTTGGTGTTTCTGGCTGCGGCGGCTCTTGCATCTGGCCTGTTGGATTATGCCGGCCGCGCCCTGGCCGGAACCTTTCCCAACACGCCGGGCTGGATGGTCTGGATCGTGGCCGCGTCCGTGCTTCTCTGCTACTTCTTCGGAGGACGTTTCCCAGGTGAACGGTGGAACCAGCGGCTGCTTCGGTTGCTATCGGCAATTCTGGGCGTCAGCGCGGCCGCAACCCTGCTCGTCTCTGCCTTGGTCTGGCTGGCGGCGTTGGGCATGACTCCCGGCGCATCTCATATTGCCGTCATCCGCACGCTGATTACTTGCGTTCTGGCGCTCACCCTCGCCTTCGCCGGCTCCCGCTGGCAGCGTATCGAACTCGTATGGACCGCTTACGGCACGCTCGCCTTTGTCACCGCCAAGCTGCTGTTCGAAGACTTGCCCCACGGCCACTCGGGATCCATTGCCGTCTCCATTTCCCTCTACGCCGTGGCTTTGATTATTGTTCCTCGCATGGCGCGCCTGGGAGCGCAACGCCGGGGAACCGAGGGCTCGTCGAAAACCTAGCAGCCGGACCATGCCTTCCGATGCACCGACCTCTGAGTCGGGTCACATCCTACGTATCCGCCAGCCCCCCAGTCACATTTAGCATGGCGCGATATGCGCCCTTGACAGTGACCGATGCCGCAGGTAAGCTTCCTGCCCAATAGGAACACTTCCCCCGGGCCGGGCCCAATTTATTCAGAAAGGAAATTCCGATTAGGAGGTCTGTATGGCTGCCAATCCGCTGCCCACACCAACCCTGACGCTCGCCACTGAGAAAACGCCTACCGAAACGACCGTTCGTTGCTCAGGCAGAATCAACATGGAAAACGCCGATCAGTTGCGCGACACCGCGCGCAAGCTCATCGCCGAGAACAAGCGCCTCGTGCTCGACTTCAGCGATGTCAGCTACCTCGACAGCTCCGGGCTGGGCATGATCGTCGGCGTGTACATCTCGGCCAAGAAGGCCGGGTGCCAGTTGAAGCTCATCAACCTCAGCCCGCGCGTGAAGGAGATCTTCACTCTCACACGGCTGGATGAGGCGCTGGCAGGCCACGACGAGTATCTCGGAGCTACTCCGGACTAGGTCTCTCTACTCCGATTGCCGACGTTTTGCCTGCTCCTCGGCGTCTTCTGGTTGCGGCGAGCGATTCTGCTTCGTCATGCGTTTTGCCAGGGCGGCGAATAGAGGCGCGCCCCATCCCCCGATTGCGAGCAGCGAGCCGAACAGGACGACGGCGTCGATGCTTGACCGTCCCTCGCGCATGAAGTAAACGTCCTTCAGATTAAGCCAAAGGGCAAACTCATCGAGCGTCAGCGCCGAACCTACTCCGTAAAGCAGCGACATCAAGCCACTGACAAACAGCGATGAAGAATCGCTGCCCGTTCCAACTTCGCACAGCCAGCCAAAACCAACGGCCAGCAGAATCAGAATGCCGGGTACCAGGTGGTGGATGTGGCGGCCGCCCATGATGATGTAGTGAAAAGGCGGAATCTGGTGCTGGATGGCAAAAACCAATCCCCGCACAATGGCAAAGGTCAGAAAGAAGCTGACGGATGCGAGAAACAGCCTGCGGCGCGGGCGGTCGGCGATATGCTCGTGCAGAAGCGAACCCAGGCGAGTGCGATAAAGAAGCAAGAGCAGCAGCGATATCATCGCCAGCAGAATCAGAGAAAGAATCCCCGCGTCGTTCCAGTGCATGGCACATTAAACCTCGGCAACCATAGCCGCAGCAAATCGTGCGCTGCCGGATCGATGATGCGGGATAGATGCGTGGTCGAAGAGTCGGGCATATCTCAAACAACCGGAGAGGGAAAACGGGGACTTGAAGGCAGCCATTCGCACATACCCGTGACTGGCGAAAACGACTGGAATTATTGTGGCCCAGGGTTGACAATATTCTGTTGCCATGCATGGCCGGAAGAGTAGTCGCGGCCATCTCCCAGTTGGCCGCTTAAGAAGGGAATCTTGTGGTTGCCGGCGGCTTGTTGGCATCGAGAGATGTATTGCGGGGTAATGGTGTGCCGGAGCAAGCGCATGGAGTTCTAGAAGCAAGCCAGATGGGGGAGTTGCTTGCGGCGCTGAAACGCAAAGGCTACGAGGTCATCGGGCCCACGCTGCGGGACGGGGCGATCGTTTATGACAAGGTTGAGTCGGCGAAGGATCTGCCCGCGGGCTGGACCGACGAGCAGGAGCCCGGTCGCTACCGGCTGAAGCGGCGCGACGACGAAGCTCTTTTTGGATATGCAGTAGGACCGCAGAGCTGGAAGAAGTATCTGCACCCGGCGGACGCGCGGCTATGGTCAGCTGAGCGCCAGGGCGGCACGTTCCGAATCCTGAACAATGAGGCGCAGCCCAAGCATCCCCAGGCATTTCTGGGAGTGCGGGCATGCGAACTGGCTGCCATTGCGGTGCAAGACCGCGTGCTGCTCGACGACAAGTATCGCGATCCGATCTATGAGGGGCGCCGGGCGGGCGCGTTCACCATCGCGGTGCAATGCACACAGTCGGCGGCTACGTGTTTTTGCGCGTCGATGGGAACCGGGCCGCGGGTGCAAAATGGTGCCGACTTGGTGCTTACGGAACTCGTCGGGTCAAAGGGACACCGCTTCGTCGCATGGGCAAACAGCGATCGTGGCGCCGAGGTGCTCGCCGAACTGCGAATGGCTCCGGCCACTGAACAGGATTCTAAGGAAGCAGACGCGGCCGTGGCAGCAGCGGCAGGCGAGCAGGTGCGCAGCATCGACACCACAGGAATCAAAGAGCTTCTCTACCAGAACTTCGAGCATCCGCGCTGGGATAACGTTGCCGCACGCTGCCTGGCCTGCGCCAATTGCACCATGGTCTGTCCGACGTGCTTCTGTACAACCGTGGAAGATGTGAGCGACATAACCGGCGACCACGCCGAGCGTTGGCGCCGGTGGGATTCCTGCTTCACGCAGAGTTTTTCTTATATCCACGGGGGAAGTGTCCGAACCTCCACCAAGTCGCGCTACCGGCAGTGGATGACCCACAAACTGGCTTCGTGGATCGACCAGTTCGGCAGTTCGGGATGTGTTGGCTGCGGCCGTTGCATTACCTGGTGCCCGGTGGGGATCGATATTACCGAGGAGGTTCGGGCTATACGGAAAGGAGGAAAGAATGGAAACGCTTGAGGGCATCATCGCGGAACATCATTTCTTTGCCGGTCTCGAGTCGTACTACACAAGCTTACTAACGGGCTGCGCCGCCAACGTCCGATTCGCGCCGGGAACTTACATCTTCAAGGAGGGAGAGGAAGCCAACGAGTTTTATCTGATCCGGTCGGGGAAGGTAGCCCTGGAGATTTTCGCTCCGCACCGCAACCCGATTGTCGTGGAGACTCTGGGGGCAGGAGACATTCTCGGTTGGTCGTGGTTGCTGCCACCCTACATCTGGAAGTTCCACGCGCATGCGGTGCAGGACACACGCGCCATTGCGCTCGACGGCAAATGTCTACGCACGAAGTGCGAGGAGAACCACGATCTTGGCTATGAGGTTTTGAAGCGGTTTGCCCAGATCATGGAGCAGCGGCTGGAGGCGACTCGCCTGCAGTTGCTCGATGTTTACGCGTCCCGGTGACCACCATGGCGGGCACGATCACAACCAATCCGATGCTTCCCCAGCCGTATCTGGTTCGCGAGGTGGCCAAGGAAACGCCAGATACGTTTTCCCTGAGGCTTGAGCCTGAGGCGGGAGCCAATGGGCGGTCGTTCCAGCCCGGGCAGTTCAGCATGCTGTGGGTGTTTGGGATCGGGGAGCTGCCCATCTCCATCAGCGGCGACCCCGCATTACACGATCGATTGGTGTACACGGTGCGCTCGGTCGGTCAGGCTACTCATTCGCTGGTGAACCAGCGGGTGGGCGACAGCGTGGGTGTGCGAGGGCCGTTCGGCGCCAGCTGGCCGATTGAGGCCGCGCGGGGGCGGGACGTCATCGTGGTGGCTGGCGGGATCGGCCTGGCGCCTTTGCGACCGGTGATCTATCAGGTCCTGCAGAATCGAAAAGACTATGGGCGATTGGTGATTCTTTACGGTGGGCGCAGCCCGCGCGACCTGCTCTATCGCAAGGAACTGGCGACATGGGCTCGCCACCGCGAGAATCAAGTGCTGGTCACGGTGGACTATGGCGGCCTCAGCTGGCGAGGCCACGTCGGCGTAGTCACGACATTGTTCAAGTACGCCCGGTTGGAGCCGCATCGTTCGGTCGCGATGGTCTGCGGCCCTGAGATCATGATGCGCTTCGTCATGCGGGAGCTGATAACACAAGGACTTAGCCGCGACGATATCTACCTTTCGATGGAACGGAACATGAAGTGTGCCGTCGGTCTTTGCGGACATTGCCAGTATGGACCCTACTTCATTTGCAAGGACGGGCCGATCTTCCGCTACGAGCAGATGCGGCCGCTACTGGAGAAGTATGAGCTCTGAATCCAAGGGCAAGCCAGCACGTAAACCGAAAATCGGTGTCTTCAAGTTCGCTTCGTGCGACGGCTGCCAGTTGAGCCTGCTTGACGCCGAGGATGAACTGCTCGGTGTTGCCGAGGCGGTGGACATTGCCTACTTCCCTGAAGCTACTCGCACGATGCTGAAGGGTCCGTACGACATCGGGGTGGTGGAAGGATCGATCACTACTCACGACGACGCCCAGCGAATCCAGGGAGTGCGGAGGCAGTGCAAGACGCTGATCACGATCGGAGCTTGCGCAACGGCAGGCGGCATCCAGGCTCTGCGGAACTGGAAGGATGTAGATCAATTCATCCGAATCGTGTACGCAACGCCGCAATACATCAGCACGCTGAAACTCTCGACGCCGATCGCCGAGCATGTGCCGGTGGATTTCGAACTGCGCGGCTGCCCCATCAACAAATATCAATTGAACGAGCTGATCACGGCAACGCTGGCCGGCCGGAAGCCGAACATTCCGTCCTACAGCGTGTGCATCGAGTGCAAGCGCAAGGGGAATGTGTGTATTGCCGTGGCCGGGGGAATCGCGTGTCTTGGCCCCGTGACTCAGGCGGGCTGCGGAGCGCTGTGTCCCAGCTACGACCGCGGCTGTTACGGCTGTTACGGGCCCATGGAGACTCCCAACACAGCTTCGCTGACCAGTCAGCTCCGGATTCTCGGACAGTCCGATGATCAGATCTCGCGAGCGTTTCGAGGCTTCAATGCCTGGGCGTGGCAGTTCCGCAAAGCGAGCGAGGAGTGTGAACGCACATGAGCGGCCGCGGGGGAAGAACAATTCGGGTCGACACGCTGGCTCGCGTCGAAGGTGAGGGGGCGCTGTACATCAAGATGGCGGGCGAGCGCGTCGCCGAAGTGAAGCTGAAAATCTACGAGCCCCCGCGCTTGTTTGAGGCATTCCTCCGGGGGCGGCACTTCTCCGAAGCTCCAGACATTACGGCGCGGATTTGTGGCATCTGCCCCATTGCCTACCAGATGAGCGCGGTGCATGCGATCGAGCGGGCTTTGGGAATCCGGGTGGACCCGGCGGTCCGGCTTCTTCGCCGCCTGTTTTACTGCGGGGAGTGGATCGAGAGTCACTGTCTGCATGTCTATATGCTGCACGCGCCGGACTTTCTTGGCTACCCGGACGTAATCGCCATGGCCCGGGATCATCGAGCGGTGGTCGAAAAGGCGCTGCGCCTCAAGAAGATCGGCAACCGGATCATGCAACTGCTCGGGGGACGCGAGATCCACCCCATTTCGGTTGCGGTCGGAGGCTTTTACAAGACTCCCACGAAGTACCAGTTACGCGATTTAGTGGACGATCTGGAGTGGGCTCTCGAAGCCTCATTGGCGACGGTGCGCTGGACCGCCGGATTCCAGTTCCCTGACTTTGAGCAAGACTACGAGTTCGTAGCGCTTCGCCATCCCGACGAATACCCCTTCAACGAAGGACGTTTGGTGTCCAATCGGAACCTGGATATTGACGCCGCCGAATACGAGGACCACTTCGTCGAGTTGCAGGTCAAGCACTCGAATGCGCTGCACTCGGTGGTGCGAGGAAGAGGATCGTATCTGGTAGGTCCCTTGGCGCGATTCAACTTGAATTTCGACCAGCTGCCGGAGGTGGCCCGCAATGCGGCGGCAGAAGCCGGCCTGCGACCTCCAGTGAAGAATCTTTTCCGCAGCATTGTGGTGCGTGCGGTGGAGTTGGTCTTCGCCTGTGCCGAGGCATTGCGGGTCATCCGCGAGTACGAACCGCCGGCCGCACCTCGCATCAAGGCGCCGAACCGGACCGGTGTGGGCCAGGCGATCACGGAGGCGCCCCGTGGCATTCTGTATCACCGCTACGCCTTGGATGAGCAGGGGCTGATCGTCACGGCCAAGATCGTCCCGCCAACCTCCCAAAACCTGCGGCGGATCGAGGACGATCTTCGCGAGTATGCCGCGCAACTGGTGGCCTGGCCGATCGAGGAGGCAACCTGGAAGTGCGAGCAGGCAGTGCGGAGCTACGATCCATGCATTTCCTGCGCGACGCACTTTTTGAAAGTTGTGCTGGAGCGCGAGGACACCAGGGTGGGGACTGAAGCATGCTAATCATTGGCTGTGGCAACCGGGACCGCGGCGATGACGCGGCTGGGGTGCTGGTCGCGGAACGCCTGCGGCAACTGAGAATGGATGTGGAGATCCGCCGTGGGGAAGCTGCGGAGTTGATTGAGGCTTGGAGCGGTGCGGATGACGTGATCGTGGTGGACGCCGTGATGACTGGTGCGCCGCCGGGCTCGGTGTTCCTTTGGGACGGACAGCATCCGCCTGCCTCGCACAGTTCAACCGCTTCCACTCATGGACTGGGACTGGCGGAAGCGATCGAGTTGGCTCGCGTTCTGGGCTGCCTGCCAATCAAGCTGCGCGTGTACGGAATCGAAGGACGGCGTTTCGAAATTGGAGTCGAAGTCTCGCCCGAGGTCAAGAGTGCCGTCGAGAGAGTCGTGCGCCGCATCGAGGCCGAAGTAAAACCCTGCTCATTGAACCAAGTCCCGATGAACCTCCGGGCGTGATCAAGACAGCGGCAGCCACAGGGCTGTGCTCGCCCCTAATCTATATTGGCTCCAGGAAAGAAGTACAAAAAAGCTGCACGAAAGCTACAATCCTGATGTACGATGTTCTCCCAGTATTGATGGCAACTTTACTGGATACTGTGGACAACTCGTTCGGAATCAATGTAAGTAGCCGAAGAAATCAATTGGGAATAGAATCCCTCTCCGCCAGACTTCCCATTTGCTAAGGAACTCTCACCCTTGAACGATTCCCTCCAAACCCCGTTTGACAGTGTCGAGAATGCCCACCAATACGTGCGGCTTTTGGTCGAGGCCATCGCCGAAGCCAAACGCGAGATCGAAGCCGACCTCGGTGCGGCCGCCGCCGCCAGGTCGGAACGCCGAGTGGAGGCTCTCCGACTTGTGCAATTCAAATTGAATAAGCTGGAACAACACCTGAAGACGAGCAGTCGGCTGCTCAACGACCTGCGCACCTTGCGAAGGCTTCTGCTGGACGAACGGCCCGAACCCACCACGGCCAGCGCCGACCGGATTCTGAGGAACCAGGGTCCCGAGGAATAGATTGCGGCCGGTATTCGAGCAAGGTCGCTCGTCCGGTTCACGCTCTCACTTTTTCGGCAAACTTTTTTTCGAGCTTCGCCAGCTTCGGCGAGATCACGAACATGCAATAAGGCTGGCGTGAATTTTCGTTGTAGTAGTTCTGATGGTAGTTTTCGGCCACGTGGAATTCCCCGGCCGGCTCGACTGCGGTCACGATTGGTTCAGGAAACACTTTCGCCGCCGTCATCTCCGCAATGGTGTTCTCGGCGATCCTCTGCTGCTCCTCATCGCCGTAGAAAATCACCGAACGATATTGCTCGCCAGTGTCATTTCCCTGCCGATTTAGCGTGGTCGGATCGTGCACCGCGAAGAATACCTCCAGCAGTTCGCGATAGTTGATCTGGTCGGGATCGAAGGTGACGCGCACCACCTCAACATGCCCGGTGTCCCCGTTGCACACCTGGCGATAAGTCGCCTGGTCGGCGCGTCCGCCCATGTAGCCGGACTCGACGTGGGTGACGCCGGTCAGACGTTGAAAAACGGCTTCAATACACCAGAAACACCCACCGCCGAAAACTGCTGTTTGCTCTTTGGCCATGCTGGTTAGATGTGCTGGATAGTCCGAAGTTTCGCCGTCATGTCAGCAGTGTTAGCTCTTAGCTGTTAGCTTTTGGCTAAAAGCCAAGAGCCAAAAGCCAAAAGCTTTGCCCTTAGACCGACACGGTGAACGAAGTTTCCGTCCGTGTAACCGGCCGATAGAGCGTGTCGCGTTCGATCGGCTCGCGCCCGGCTTCTTTGATCAAGCGCACTAGGTCGTGCCGCCGCAGACCTTGCGGAGTGGTCGCTCCCGCATCGTGATAAATTCTTTCCTCAACCACCGTGCCGTCAATATCGTCGGCTCCGAAGCGGAGTGAAATCTGCGCAATCTTCGGGGTCATCATCTGCCAGTAGGACTTGATGTGCGGGAAGTTATCGAGCACCAGGCGGCTGACGGCAATCTGCTTGATGTCGTCCATGCCCGTCGTCGTGAAAAGGTGCTGCAGCGGCGTGTTCGCGGGATGAAAGGCGAGTGGAATAAATGTTTGGAAGCCGCCGGTTTCATCTTGCAGCGCGCGCAGTTTGAGCAGGTGGTCGACGCGGTCTTCGTCGTTTTCGATGTGACCGTAGAGCATGGTAGCGTTCGACTTCAACCCGATCTGGTGCGCAAGGCGCGCGGTATCGAGCCATTGATCGCCGTCAATTTTGTGATCGCAGATAATGTGCCGCACGCGGTCGGCAAAAATTTCGGCGCCGCCACCGGGCAGCGACTCGACGCCCGCTTCTTTCATTTTTTCGAGCGTTTCGCGGATCGTCAGCTTCGCCCGCTTCGCTAGGTACGCGACTTCCACCATGGTGAAAGCCTTCATGTGCACTTGCGGAAAACGCTCTTTCAATCCGGAAACGAGATCGAGAAAATATTGGAATGGCAAATCGGGATGCAGCCCACCGACAATATGAAACTCAGTGACCGCCTCGGTGTAACCGGAAGCGGCCGTCTGGAAGGCTTCTTCGAGCGCCATGGTGTAAGCGCCCGGAGTGTCTTTCTTGCGCCCAAAAGCGCACAACCGGCAAGCCGCCACGCAGACATTCGTAGGATTGATATGGCGGTTTACGTTGAAGTAAGCCTTATCGCCATGCATCCGCTCGCGGACCCAGTTAGCCAGCCAACCCACGGCGAGGATGTCTCCCGTTCGGTAAAGAGCAAGCGCATCGGCCTCGTTCAGGCGTTCACCCGCGAGAACTTTATCTTTGATCGGGACGAGGCGCGGATCGTCGGTCTGAAATGGGTGAGCGTTCGGCATCCACTTAATAATAACCCAGCCTTTGCGCCGGATCACATCGGCTTGTGAGCGTCACGCACGATTGCTTTTACAACCGGACCAGCAGGTCGGCGGCGACAAAGAAAAAAAACACCACCGAAATCACTCCGTTCATGGTAAAGAACGCGGCGTTCAGCTTGCTCAGGTCGTCGTGCCGCACCAGCGTGTGTTCGTAGAGCAGCAGCGCGGCCACGGCGATCACTCCCGCCATCGCCAGCTTACCAAGTCCAAACACAACAACCAGCGCGACCAGTAGGCCAAGCATCACGATGTGAAACAAACGCGCGATGACGAGCGCGTTCCCGATTCCGAGATGCCGCGGCACGGAGTGCAAGCCATGGCCGCGGTCGTAGTCATGATCCTGGCAGGCGTAGATCACGTCGAACCCGCCGACCCAGAACGTCACCGCGGCGGTGAGCAGCAGGATCCGCGGATCAAGCGACCCGCGCACCGCGATCCAGGCGGCAGCCGGGGCAATACCGAGAGAAAATCCTAGAAACAAATGCGACCAGCGCGTGAATCGCTTGGCGTAGGAATAAAGAAGGATCACGGCCAGCGCCACCGGCGAAAGCATCAGCGTCAAGCGGTTCAACTGGGAAGCGGCGAGGACAAAAATTCCGCACGAGGCCAGAACGAACGCACTCACAAACGCTGGCGTCAACTGGCCGACCGGCAGAGCGCGAGTAGCCGTGCGAGGATTCGCGGCGTCAATCGAGGCGTCGGCCAAACGGTTGAAGGCCATAGCGGCGGAGCGCGCCGAGACCATGGCGACGACGATCCACCCCAGTTGCCGCCACGCTGGCAAGCCTCCGGCGGCCAGCATGGCGCCGCAGAGCGCAAACGGGAGCGCGAAGATCGAGTGCTCCCACTTGATCATCTCCAGCGTGATCTTCAGATTTCGGAACAAACCCACGGCGTAATTGTAAAGCAGTCAGTGGAGCGCCGGGCGTCCTCGCCCGGCCAGAGGGATGCCAGCGGTGCCTGGCGCAGACGCTGGTTCTCCATCGTGACTCACCTCGCGATCACGGGACTAGCCACTGTCCACTGTTCCTTCCACCAGCGGCACAAACCGGCAACCTTCGAGAACTTCTACCTCGGGCTGTCCGCTGACTTTCCAGATCAACTGCAATTCCTGGCTGTAGGGCGGGCCAATTGGCACCATCATGCGCCCGCCTTCGCGCAACTGCTCAAAGAGAGCTGGCGGCATCTCGGCGGTTGCGGCAGAAACGAGAATGGCGTCGAACGGCGCATACTCCGCCCAACCCAGGCTGCCATCGCTGACTCTGATCTTCACGTTGCGATATTTCAACCGATGCAAGGTACTCTCCGCCGCGGCCGCCAGTTGCGCGTGGCGCTCCACCGAATACACCTCGGCGCAGAGCAGGGAAAGCAACGCCGTCACGTAACCGGAACCAGTGCCGATTTCGAGCACGCGATCAGCCGCTTGAAGCGCGAGGTGCTCGAGCATCGCGGCCACGATGTAAGGCTGCGAGATGGTTTGTCCCTCGCCGATGGGCAGCGGATGATCTTCGTAGGCGTCCTGCCGGAAAGACTCCGGGACAAACTCGTGCCGCGGCACTCTACTCATGGCATCGAGCACGCGAAGGTCGCGAATGCCGCGCTCCGCAAGTTGCGTTCGCACCATTTCTTCGCGCTGTAGCTGCAGAGAATCGGGTTGGAAGGGGAAGCTCATGGCTTCTATGTTGTAGACAACCTGCCCGGCTTTGGCCGGGCTGGACAGGTCCTGAGCAAAGTCGAAGGAGAGCGGCTGTCCCTTCGTGATTCAATACGGCCCGATGATCCCTCCAATATTGCTTGCAGTCGACGGCTCTGGCCGCGCCTTCCTTTCTTGCGCTTCCATCATATCGAGATATTTGTAGGCGGTTCCGGTATTGAAGAGCACAACTTTGTCTTCGGCGCGGAAGAATCCGCTGGCGCGCAGCTTTTGATACGCAACGAGTGATGCGGCTCCTTCAGGCGCGGCAAATACGCCTTCCAGGCTCGCCCAGTGCCGCGTGGCTGCGAGGATTTCCTCGTCGGTCGCCGCGACCGCGGTGCCTTGGCTTTTTTTCAGTATGTCGAGAATCAGGTAGTCGCCGTAAGCTTTGGGGACACGCAGGCCCGCAGCAAAGGTTGTGGCGCCGGCCCACATTTCGGAGGTGCTCTTCCCTGCTTCCAATGCACGGACGATCGGCGCGCAGCCAGCCGCCTGCACGGTGATCATTTTCGGGCGTTCAGAACCGATCCAGCCCAACTCCTCCATCTCGTCAAAGGCCTTCCACATGCCGATCATGCCCACGCCGCCGCCGGTCGGATAGATGATGCCTTTTGGAAGTTTCCAGTTCAATTGTTCGGCAACCTCGTAGCCCATCGTCTTCTTGCCTTCGACGCGGAACGGTTCTTTGAGGGTCGAGATATCGAACCAGCCTTCTTTCTCCTTGCGTTCGGCAACCATGCGGCCACAGTCACTGATCAGGCCGTCCACCAGAGTGACGTGCGCGCCGTAGTAGTCGCATTCCATGCGATTCGCCATGGGCACATCTTTCGGCATGAAGATGTGAGCCTCAATGCCCGCCGCTGCCGCGTACGCTGCCAGCGCGCCACCGGCGTTTCCCGCGGAAGGAGCGGCCAGCTTCTTCAATCCATAATGTTTTGCTATCGTCACGGCGGCCGACATGCCTCGCGCTTTGAACGATCCGGTCGGATTCAGGCCTTCGTCTTTAATGTAGACGCTCGCATACTCGCGGCTGGGAAGCATGGGCGTGAATCCCTCGCCGAGCGTGACGGGCTTTTCATTTGGGAGGAGTTCGGGGAGAACTTCGGCGTAACGCCACATGCTGGCCTCGCGACCTGATAAATCTTCGCGCCGCAACTTCCCCTTCAGGCTGGCGAGATCATAGCGGGCGAAAAGCACGCCTCCATCTTTAGGGCAGACACCCTGCGGGCGGTCGGCGGAGAGATGCTCTCCGCAGCGAGTGCATTCAAGGTAGGAAATTCGCATCGAGGGAAGGATAGCACTTCAGCGGTTAGCACTTAGCAAGACTCACGAACCAAGCCGCTTCAGCATCTCATTCGCCCGCCGAAACCAAGGCCGCTCCCGCCGCCGCAAATAACCCGGCATGGTCGGTTTCTTATCGAGCACCTTCTGCGCCCACTCGCGGGCTTCGGCTTTGCGCCCCTCCGACGCCAGCAACTCCGCGAAGTTCAAGTAAGTCTCTGACAGCGTCGAGGTGATCGTTACTTGCCGGAAGAGCGCCTCGGCTTTTTCTTTTTGTCCGGTCTGCGCGTAAGCGTGGGCGAGCAATCCGGCTGCGCGCTGGAAATCGTAGTCGGGCTCTTTGCCGACCACGCGTTCCAGGTCGGGCAACGCGGCTGCGGCGTCGCCTAACTGGATGGCGCAAACTCCGCGCCGGTAAAAGGGGTCCAGCGTATCGGCGCGGGCAGCAATGGCTCTGTCGAATGCGGCTCGTGCCAACTGGAGCTTGCCGTCGTCCATGTAAAGGTGGCCGAGTTCCTCGTAATTCCCCGCCGATGGATTGTCGCGAATCGCAGCTTCCAGTTCGTGAATGCGCTTGCGGCGCGGAAACACTTTGAAGGACTGGCCCACGAGTCCAATGTCGGGAAGCGCCTCAACGAAAAGATAAATAATCGCGCCGAGCGGGCCGAGAAACAGGATGATAAAAATCCAGTAGGTATCGGGCCGCCGCCGGATGAAGTGGATGATCGCCAGTCCCTGGAGCACGAAGCCCCACGGGTATAGAAGGTAGCTCAGAAATCCCATGCCGGTGTTAGTCCTAGTGTGAGATTACACATTTGCGGAAGATGGAGAAAGTGACTGCGGGGCCGAACTGCGCTCGGCTTAGTCGGGCGACACGCCCGGCCCCACGTGATCTCTACTCCGCGGGGCGCAGGCGGTTCTGCCAATGCGACCAGAGGAACCAGACGATCCCGACCAACAGAAACACGCCGATCACAGCGTCGAATTTATGGAAGTACTTGCCAAGCGAGCGCCAGTTCTCGCCGAGTTTCATGCCCAAGTAGGCCAGCATGAAACACCAGGGCCACGATCCGAGGAAGGTATAGATGTGGAATTTACCGCGCGGCATGCGGGCGATTCCCGCGGGCAGCGCGATGAATGTGCGGATCACTGGCAGCAGGCGTGCAATGAACACGGCCATGTCTCCCCAGCGCAGAAAGAAGCGGTCGGCCCAGTCAAGTTCGCGGCGGCCCATCAGGATCCAGCGTCCGTATTGTTCAACCAAGGGGCGCCCGCCATAGTAGCCAATTTCGTAGGCGACGAGCGAGCCTAGATTGCATCCGATTGCGCCGGCCGTGGCGGCCCAGACCAGCTTCATCGTGCCGGTATAGACGAGGTAGCCGGCGAAGGGCATGATCAGTTCGGAAGGCAGCGGAATGCACGCGGATTCAATCGCCATCAGCAGCGTGATGCCGGCGTAGCCGGTCGCGGCCACGAGGGAATTGATGAAGACGAAAAGTACGGTGAGGATTTTTTCCGTCATGCGATCAGAAGTGCAGGCTGAAGAACAGCAGGTCCTTCGCTTCGCTCAGGATGACAATTGAGGAGGGGTAGTCCATCAACACGAGTCAGAACGCCCCTTCCTGCGTGAAGCTGAAGCCGGGCAAGGTTACGCCATCGGCCGATTTGGCGACCTTTACCTTCACGACAGGCGCGTCGGGCGCGGTAACCTCAGCGAGCCGCAGTACCGCGTATTGCGTGAAAACTTCGCTATACACCTTGGTGACGAGGTGATCCTGGCCGGTTGCGTCCTGGCGCCAGACTTGTCCGAGTTTGATGCTCTTCACGGCCACAACTTTTTCCCCTTACTTTCCAGAGTACTCACCCGGCCGCCAAGCCGTCAATCGCGGCGGAGTTACTTTTGTCGGATGTGCAGGCGGTCGCGAGGCAACTTTGTTACCATTAACCGCTGCTTAGGAGGAAACCGATGCCCCGCGGAAATATGCCGCGTCAACCGAGTCGCAGCGGGCGACAGGAAGGTGCGCGCCGGGCGAAGGGTGCGCTATTGAAGGGTGGACAATCATTGAAGGGCAAACAAGCGAAGAATGCGGCTGCGCGTTCCACCGGCGGTCGAGCGCTGCTTAATGCCGGGAAGGCGCCGAAGGCGGCTGTTCTGAAAAAGAAATCTGCGTCTGGATATGACCCTTTGGCCCCTGAGCGTATCCGTCAGATCATCGCGGAACTTGATCGGCTCTATCCCGGAGCGACCTGCGCTCTCACCCATCGGAGCGCATGGGAATTGCTGGTGGCGACGATTCTTTCCGCCCAGTGTACCGACGCGCGGGTGAACATGGTCACGCCTGGACTATTTAAGAAGTATCCGACCGTCCAGGATTTCGCGGCGCTTGAGCCGGAACAGTTGGAGCCGGATATCCGCTCGACTGGCTTCTTCCGCAACAAGGCGAAGTCGGTGGTAGGCGCGGCGCGAAAGATAGTCGCGGACTTTGGCGGGAAGGTTCCGCAAACGATGGAGGAGCTCCTGACCCTCCCCGGAGTGGCTCGCAAAACAGCGAACGTCGTGCTCGGAACGTGGTTCAAGAAAAACGAAGGGATCGTCGTGGATACGCACGTAACGCGAATCTCACGCCGTCTGGAGCTGACGAAGCAAGAAGACCCGAAAAAAATTGAACAGGATCTGATGCGGATCATTCCTCGCCAGCGCTGGACGGACTTTTCTCACGAGGTGATCTTGCACGGGCGGAAGCTCTGCGTGGCACGTGGTCCGAAGTGCGCCGATTGCGGGCTGGAAAAGCTGTGTCACGCGGCGGATAAGACCTGGTCTACGGTGGAAATCCATCCGGGAGCGCGGCCTTAGCTGCCGGTGTACGACAGTTCGACGACGGTGCAATCGTCGTTGAGCGGCGTGCCTCCGCAAAAATCGGCGACTGCCGCAAATACGTCCTCCATTGACCTACTCTTCCCTGCCACATGTTCGAGGCGTTCGCTGTCAAACATATCTCCGCGGGCGTTCTCGGCTTCGGTGACGCCATCGGTCACCAGGATAAGTCGATCCCCCGGCCTCAACTGGCAGCGGTCGCTCGAGTAAGTCGCTTCCGCCAGCAGGCCTACGGGCAGGTTGCCGTGGGATGGCCGCAGCACTTCGTTGCCACAGATCCACACCGGCGGAATGTGTCCGCAGTTGACGTATTCGAGGTCCCCATCGCTGCGCAGGCGCGTAATGATCATGGTCGCGTATTTCTCACCGATGTGTTTGTAGGTGAAGAAGCGATTGACGGCGTCTACGATCTCCACCAGTGGCATGCCGGAAATAAGTTGAGAGTAGACCATGCCCTGGAGAATGGAAGCCAGCAGAGCGGCCGAGACTCCCTTACCGCTGACGTCGGCGAGGACAACGGCCAAGCCTTGAGGTGTGTTCACGGCTTCGAAGAAATCGCCTCCGATTTCCTTACAGGACATATTGCGTCCGTTGACCCGCGCAAAAGGAACTTCGGGGAGCGTCACCGCCAGCAGGCGCTGCTGAATGGTGGCCGCGATCGAGAGTTCCTGCTGGTAACGCCGTCCGGCTTCTTCGGCCTGCACCAAACGCGCATTCTCGATCAACTGGGCCGCTTCCATCGCGATCGCCCGCAGAACATCTTTGCTGACGCTGGTGATATCGCGGGAAGCGAAGCGCGAATCGACGTAAAGGGCGCCCATCACCTCTCCGCCGGCGGGTTGCTCGCCGCGGCTGGCTTGCACCAGCGGCTTGCGCAACGGCATGCAGATCACGGTTCGCAGATCGAAGGCGACGATGCTCTTCCTCTCCTTTACATCGAGCTCCTTACTGGTGTCTGTGACCAGGTACTCGGAGTTCGAGGTCAACGCGCCGTCGAGCACCGATCTGGAAATGGTCTTGTCGTCGAGCAGCGGCTCGCCGTTCGAGTTGCGTCCGGCGGCGAGCGTCAGGCTCCCGTCGGCATCCCGAAGGAAGATATACCCGCGTTCGGCGCGTGTCAGTTTGAGCGTGGCCTCGAGCAGCGTGACCAGGATTTCATCGAGCACGCCGATCGTGTTCAGCTTGCGCGCCGCTTCCATGAACAGCGTGAGTTTCTCCAGGTCGCTAGCCTCCGGCGCAATCTGGATGACCGAGATCTGGCTCAGAAACTCCCGCGCCGTGTTCGAGGTTGTCTGCAGCGGATGGAAAATCAGATAAGCAATATCGCGCGCGCCAAACTCCAGGCGGTCGTTGCGCTGCAGTTTGCGGCGGTCCACCTTCTCGCCGTTGACGAAAGTACCGTGTTTACTGCCCAGATCGACGACAAAAAATTCGCCGTTTTCTGAAACGATCGTGGCATGCTCGCGCGACACGCGCGGGTCCGCGATCACCAGATCGCGATCCACCTTGCGGCCCACGGTGTAGGGGGTGTGATTCAGCGACAGCGTCTGCTGATCATTCCCCTGCACGAAGATCGCGATGGGAAAGATGCTCGATATACCCGAAATACCCGAATGCGTAACCGACATGTACCCTGAACTCTCCTGCGGCCATCATGCTAGCAGACTGACACGCGCCCCCAAGCATTCTACGACGCGTCCGGCCTTGGCGGTGCAGCAAAAGTCATCTGATAGCAATGGACCAGCATTAGGGCAGCCACGGCCAGAGGGGTCTGGAGCGCTGTCCAGAAAGGGATTGCCCAGGCTCGCTCGACCGTCTCCTGCGGCAAGATAAAGGAAAGCCCGGCCAGCGCAATACATGATATCCACGGCCAACAGATCAGGCCAATTGTGATCACGCACAGGGCACGGCTGGCGACGCTTCTCTGCCAAATCGTCCGGCGCTCCTTGAGCATGATCAGCAACGCCGGGATCAGAAGCACCTGATTGTAGGGGCCGTGTGTGGGCACGAGGAGGACAGTGGTGGCCAGCACGAGGCCCAGGATGAACTTAAAAGCGTTGGTATTCACCGCCTGCCGGCGCTCTCTCCAGCAAGCGCCTATCAGGACCGCGAACGCCGCCAGTTCGAGAACCCAACTCCAGGGAGCGCCAATCAGTTCGTCCATTACCGACATTTCCCCCGTGTAGCTCCGGTATTCGTGAAGCGCCTGCCAGAAACGGGGAATCCAGTGCGGGAGGTACCACTCCGCGGCAGCGCACAGGATGGCCATGGAGAGTAGGAATGACGCCGCCCAGCGATAGCGGCGGCGCCAGTCGGCCAGGGTCCAGATCATCAACCAGAACAACAACAGGCAGACAAGTTGCGGCTTGATGGTGGCCAAAGCCAGCACAATGCCGGCGGCAATGGGGCGCTCCGACACGAGGAGCGCCAGCGCAATCGCCAGCAGGGCAGCCACTACAAGCGTCATTTGCTGGAGCTTAAGGCCCTGCATGACGGGCAGGCTGCCGACGGTGAATACGACCAGGCTCGCCTGTGCCCACAGCGGCACGGACCAGCGCAGCACCCGCAGCCACAGCGGAATGATGGCAAAGGTGAGCCCGAGCAAGACCCAGGAGAATCCCTTTCGCACGATCTCAAACGAAAGGTGAATGGTGGGCGCAAGGTAGAAGACGACGTAGATCGGATAATAGAATCCCTGCTGGTAATTTTGATCTCCGGGTCGGTCCGGATCGAGCGTGCGACCGTAGTATCCGGCTTGAATTTCGCGCGTGACGTCGGCGCTATAAGGATCTCGCCCATGGAGGAGCAGTTCCCTCGCGCCCAGCCAGCGCGGATAGAGGTCGGAAAGATTTCCGCGCGGCGTGCCATGCACGGCGGAGTCGGCGATCTGGTGCGGAATCAGCACCCGGTTGGCGTAAGTCCACGTGCCGGCGGCACAGAGGATCGCAAGCAACGACCACTGCCAAGAACGAAGCTGGAGCAAGGGCGAAGCCAGGACGGCGCTCCTCTTCATCTTCATCCTAATCCTAGCCCGCCCGGCCCCGGTGGCCTTGTCGCTGTGCCCAGCCTCGCGCCCGCGTCGCGCAGCCTGCGTGCCCAAGCGAGACCCAGCGCCAGCACAGGCAGTGTCATTAGGCATTCGGCCTTCAGTTGCACTTTAGCAAACCAGAACACGGGCGTGAGAAACAGCACCAGAAATCCGGCGGCTTCGAGATATCGAGTAACCCGATCTGCTTTGAAAGCTTCTGCAACTCGGGCATGCATCGCGAGCAGGGGGACGATGAGCAATAGCAGATCATATTCATAGGCGTAATAACTGGTGATGATCGCGACAATGATCGCCAGCCCAAAACCCTCGGCCAGAAAATGGTGTCCCGCTTTTCGCCAAATGAGCCCGGTGTACACAGTGGCTCCGAGCGCCACTGGCGCCAGCGTCCAATGGATAGGCCCGGGATACGGTAAGCGCCCGATGAACAAAGTAAGCAGCCCACGGAGATTCATCTGATTCTCTGGCGTAATCACTCCAACGCCCATTGCCCGATTCAAAGCCAACAAATATCCGGGGTACTTTAACAAGCCTCTCCAACCAACGATGACCGCGGAAATAGCAAGGACGGCGAAGGCGGACATGGCAAAGCCGGGTAGCACTCGTTTGCGACCGGCGATCCACAGCGCAATGACGAAAGGTATCACCAGCTGGAACTGGAAGAGCGCCAAGCCGAGAGTGATGCCGGCGCTCACATCCCTGTCAGTTGCTAGTTGCCAATAGGAAATCGCGAACAGGAAGGCCAGCAGCGGCGCATCCTGGCCCAGGAGCAGATCCATGAACTCCGGAAATGTGCCGAGAATGAGGATACCCACTGCCCAGAGCGGGACTTGTTGCTTCCATGATCCGCCATTGACCACGACGAAGGGAATGGCCGCGAGGAGCGAAAGTTTGAGCGCCGTCCAGAGGAGCAGGGCTGGAACGTACGGCCACCTGGCGAATGCGGAAAAAAGTAAGGCTTCGAACGGAGGCCGAATGTAAGGCAAAGGGCCTTGGCGTATCTCCACTTCGGAAGCAAATTCCTGCTGCACCTTCCACTGTGCTTTGTAATTGTAGAGTTCGGCCCCGAGTCCCCTGCGAACCAGAGTGCCAGCGGTATAAAACGACGCAAAATCGCCGTAGCCCTGCCCGATATGAACTCGCGTATTCCATAGCATGACGCCGTTGCCAACTACCATCCAGAGGAGGGCTATGGCCAGCAACCAACTGCGCAGTTTTCGTGGGTCGCGCATGGCTCGAATGGAATGCCTATTCTATCCACATTCTGTTCTGTTTATGCGCCCCTCCTTAAGCGGACGCTACCCAGGACCGCGCGCATTCTATAATCGCGACGCAACATAATCGCGAAGAGCATGCCACGAATCCTCCAAACGCTGCGCAGCACACAAATCGCGTTCGCGGGCATCCTCCTCTTCGGCTTGCTGGCGATGACGGCGCGCAACGCCACCGATCCCGATCTGTGGTGGCACCTGCGCACCGGGCAGTGGATCGTGGAGACCGGCCACGTTCCTCACTCCGACCCTTTTTCCTTCACTCGCACCGGGCATGCCTGGGTGTCACATGAGTGGTTGTCGGAGGTCGTATTTTACGAACTCTGGAAACACGGTGGCGATGCCGCACTGATCGTATTCTCGGCGATCACTACGACTGCCGGATTCATGCTGCTCTATCTGCGCTGTCTTTCCTGTGGGGGGAAGGAGCATTGGGTAGCCGCCGCGACGGCCTTCGGTGCGCTGGCTTCGGCTCCTTCGTGGGGTGTGCGGCCGCAGATGTTTACCTTTATTCTTGCCAGCCTTCTTCTATGGCTCCTCGAAGGTGGCACAGAACTTGAGGGTGGCACAGAAAAAGGTCGCCCCCGGCTGCTGTTTTGGATACCACCGCTGTTTCTCCTATGGCTGAATCTGCACGCCGGATTCGCGCTCGGCCCCGCACTGTTGTTTGCGTATGGTGTCGGCCTGCTTTTGGAGACGGCAGTCGGCAACACGCCTTGGCAGGAAGCACGCCCGATCCTCTTGCGCGTGCTGCTGCTTCTGCTGGTTTGTTTGGCGCTCGTGCCTCTCAACCCCAGTGGCGCCGAACTCTATCGTTATCCGTTCGACACTTTACGCTCGCCCGGGATGCGGTCATTCATTGGCGAGTGGCGCTCACCGAATTTTCATGAATGGCTCTATCGTCCATTCTTGCTGGTCTGGCTGCTCGTTCTGACCGCACTCGCCAGTTCCCGCTGGCGGCCCAAGGGACGTGTGATCGTACCCCTGCTCCTTACCTCTTTCGCCGCTCTGGACGCCGTCCGCCACATACCAATTTTCGTTTTGGTGGCGACGCCGGTGATCGCTGCGGCTCTCCCGGTCACTAGAGGCGATCGCAGCGAAAGTCCCCGCGTCTCGAAAAGCGCGAGACATGGGGTACCCGACTTCTCGCGACTACGGCCACTTTTCAACGGGCTTGTTGTCATTCTGATCGCTGTGTTTGCATTGGTGAAGTGGGTCAGTCTTGCCCGCAACCAGGATGCCTGCGAGGCGGAGCAGTTTCCTCAAAGAGCTGTCGCGTTCTTGCGTTCCGGCGACTATCCTCGGAGAATTTTCGTTTACTATGACTGGGGAGGCTATGCGATCTGGAAGCTCTATCCTGAATATCGCGTATTCGTAGACGGCCGCGCGGACCTGTATGGCGACGCCCTCCTGCGCCAGTTTAAGACCGCGGTGCAGCTCCGGACTGGCTGGCGAGACGTTCTTGATAGCTGGAAGGTGGAGGCTATACTTGTGCCCCCTACCTGCGCGCTGGCTCAAGCCCTCCTTCTGGACAGCAATTGGTATGCTGCATTCAGCGACTCTAAGGCAATCATCCTGCTCCGGAGGCACCCCGCCGTAGAAAATACTGAAATTTTCCAGAAATCCATCGCCAGAGGGGCAAGAAAGTGCAAAAATGTTTCCCAGAGTTATCCCGAATCTGCGAAACTAGGACGCATACAGGAAATGCTTCCTCATCCCATATTATGAGTTTCTGGCGTGAAGCTCGAAGGAGTCCCGAATGACAGATTTAGCTAAGCTCTTGTGGCGCAATGACGAAGGGCAGGACATCGCAGAATACGCCGTGATGCTGGCCGTAATTCTGGTGATCGTAATCGGCACTGTCCGTCTGATCGGCGGCAACGCGAACAACGTGTTCTCACAGGTAGCCAGCTCAGTCGGCAACCAGTAGGGGAGAGCCCGCGCGCAGGAAGTACGTGACACGCGGAGATTCAGTCCGCCGTGGCGATGAATGAGTACGGAGTTGTCTCCAAAGGAGAGGAATGAACCGAAGCCGTTTATTGATGATCGGAGGCTTGGCGCTGGCCGTCGGCCTGCTCGTCAGCTTTACCGTCTATAACCGGCTGCGGGGCTTCGCGGGCTCAAACAGCTACGAGCGCGGTGTGCCGGTCGTGGTGGCCGCCGACGATGTTCAGGTCGGGGTCAAGTTGGAAGCTCACGATGTCCGCGTGATCACTCTCCCGGAATCGGCGGTCCCTCCCGGCGCGTTCTCCGGAACATCGAAGGTCCTGGGCCGCGGCGCAGTTCTGCCGATAAGCAAAGGCGAATTTATTCTGCCGAGCAAGCTGGCGGCGCTGAACGCTGGAGCCGGCCTGCCCTCGATGATCCCGCCGGGAATGCGCGCGGTTTCCGTGCGTGTCAACGATGTGGTTTCGGTGGCGGGCTTCGTGCAACCGGGCACGCGGGTGGATGTGCTGGCCACCGGTCAAGGCGGCGGCAATGACCGCCAGACTACTACCGTCCTCGAAAACGTCGCGGTCATTGCCGTGGGCAAGAGCCTGGACCGAAATGCTTCCGGAGAGGCGCAAACCGCCCCGGTGATTACGCTTCTGGTTTCTCCGGACGATGCGCAGAAGCTGGCGCTGGTTTCGCAGGAAGGACGGATTCAGCTGTCTTTGCGCAATCCGCTGGACACAAAAAAGGGAGGCATCGGCGCGACCCGGACAAGTTCGGTGTACCTGGGCGATAAACCGGTGGCAACCGAGCCAAAACCCAAAGCCCACAAAGCGGTAGCGAAAGTTTCGGCGCTGCCTCCGACTGCGCCTTACCAAGTAGAAATGATCCGTGGCAACAAAAGGGAAGAAGACAAGTTTGGGCCGCCAACACCGCAGTAGTTCGTGTACGCTCATTGCCTCGATGGATCTGCCCTCGATGGATTTGCTCGTGCATCCTCGCAGAGGTGCGAATTCATGAAAGCTTTTATGCTGGTCGCAGCCGCTTTACTTCTTAGTGCGACAACCGTGTTCGCGCGCACCGTGTCTCCCGACGGTAATCCACCAGCCGCTCCGGCAACGGCTTCTTCTCAGAACGCTTCTTCTCAGAATCAGGACAATGCGCCCGCCGCGCAACCCTCCACCATCACATCCGCATCCAGCCAGAGCGTTACTGCGGGTGCAGCTCCGCTGCGCGTGATGGTCGGTAAATCCCTCCTGATTAACACTACCGAAAGACTGAAGCGTGTCTCGGTAACCGACCCCTCGGTAGCGGATGCCCTGGTCGTCACTCCAACGCAAGTCCTGGTCAATGGACTCGCTTCGGGCGAGGTTTCACTGCTGATCTGGGACGAATTGGAGCGCTCTCGCAGCTTCGATCTTCGGGTGGATGTCGATATCACCGCGGCTTCGGAAGAAATGCATCGCCTTTTCCCGAATGAGCAGATCGATCTGACGCCTTCGCGTTCCGCGATTGTTCTCTCCGGTCATGTAACCACCGAGGACGTCGCCAAGCACGCTGGCTCGCTGGCCTCGGCGTATTCGAAGAACGTCGTGAACGTGCTGACGTTCGGCCCGGTCGGGGCAGAGGAAGTACTGCTGGAAGTCAAGTTTGCGGAAGTGGATCGCTCGGCGATGACCCAAATGGGCTTCAATCTGCTTTCGACCGGCGCGGGAAACACCCTCGGTAGCACGACCACCGGCCAGTTCGGCGGAGTCACCGGCATCGGGAACATCACCGATACCGGATCGAACAGCCCATTTCCCGCTACCGCGACGGTATCGAACGCACTCAACATGTTTTTCTTTAACCCTCAGGTCCACCTCGGCGCAGTGATCGAAGCCCTTAAGACACAAAATCTTTTGCAGATTCTGGCCGAGCCCAACCTGGTCGCGATCAATGGCAAGGAAGCCAGTTTTTTGGCAGGCGGAGAATTTCCCTTTCCGGTCGCGCAGCAAAACGCCAGCGGAATCGCCACCGTCACGATTCAGTTTCGCGAATTTGGCGTGCGGTTGAAGTTCACCCCCGTGATTCAGCCGAACGGCAACATCCACCTGCACGTGATTCCCGAGGTAAGTACGCTGGACTTCGCGGACGCGGTCACGGTTGCCGGGACCACCATACCCGCCATCAGCACGCGCAAGGCGGATACGGAATTCGAACTGCAAGATGGCCAGAGCTTCGTCATCGCCGGTTTGATGGATAACCGGGTCACCAATGTTGGCAACAAGATTCCGGGACTCGGCGATATCCCGATCCTCGGCAATTTCTTCAAGAGCAAGAGCAACCAGAAGAGCAATTCAGAATTGATGGTTTTGTGCACGGTGCGCCGGATTTCACCCAGTGTCGAGGCGCCGAAGGGTCCGATGATGCCGGTGCCGAACCTGGATCAGGGCAAGTTCGATGGCAAGAAGCCCGGGGGCAGCAAGTAAAATCGGGTGATCGGATCATCGGGTGATCGGGCCATCTGAAAACCGATCACCCGATGGCCCGATGGTGAGATGACCCGATCAGGGGTGGAAAACGAGTCATGCCGGAATTGTCAGTAGCCGTATTCGCCACGGACCATGATCAGCGCGCGGTACTTCAGGTTCTGGTGGATGGCACCAGGGTAGCCCGCACCGTGTGCAGTAACCCGACCATGCCTCTGGCCGCCAACGACCCGGTCATCCGCAGAACTCAAACCTTTGCGCCTGACGTGGTTCTGGTGGATATCGCCGCCGACGGCGTCACCTCGGCGCTGCGGGCCGTGGAGTTGCTGCACCAGGAACTTCCTGATTCCGCCGTGTTCGCCGTCGGCCCTATGACTCAACCCCAGTTGATTGTCAGTGCCATGCGGGCGGGTGTGCGCGAATACATCGAGCGCCCCACCACCACGACCGATCTGCTGGAAGCCTTCGTCCGCCTGACGGCAACTCGCCGCAAGCCCGGACGCGAAAATTCCCGGGGAAAGGTGTTCACGATCGTGAACGCCAAAGGCGGCAGTGGCGGCACTACCGTCGCCGTCAATCTGGCTCTTGCCTTGCAGTCGGTTCATCACAGCACGGCGCTGGTGGACTTGGCGCCCCTGGGTCACTGCGCCTTGCATCTCAATCTCAAGCCAACATTCACCGTCACGGACGCCGTCACGAACCTGCACCGCTTGGACTCATCCCTTCTCGAAAGCTTCATGATGCGTCACGATCGCGGCTTGCAGGTGCTGGCGGGCGCTTCGACTCCTACGGTCATCGAGCCCTCCGCGTCCGACTTCGCCCGCCTGTTTGACACCATGGTCGGCCTGTTTCACTACATCGTCGTTGATGCTTCCTCCCGGCTCGACAGCGCCACTCGCCTGGTCAGCAACCTGTCGGAGAAAATTCTGCTCATCGCTCACGCCGATGTCGCTTCCCTGTGGAGTGCCGGAAGAGTAGCTCAGTATCTCGGCGAGAGCGGCTCACGGGACCGTTTTGCGCTGGTGTTGAACCGTTATCGCAAGGTAGCGGGCTTCAATGAAGCGGAGACCCAGGCCGCCATCGGGGCGCCGGTGCTCTGGCGGATTCCCAATCAATACTTCGCGGTCTCGGCCGCGATCGATCGCGGCGTTCCCCTGATGCAGCAGGGGAACTCCGAAATTGCCCGCTCGATTGCCGGGCTGGCCGAATACTTGACCAAGGACGATATGGAAGTGAAGCGCACGGCCTGGTCGTTGTTTAAGACGGTTTGATAGTGGGTTAATACTGTGTTGCCGATTAAGCCGCGGGCTTCGAGCTACGAGCAACCAGTTTGCTCGAAGCTCATAGCTCGAAGCTCGCGGCTTAGCAATACGGAATCAGCCACGACGACTAGGTTTAAGATAATTTAGAAAACATGGCCAATCTGCAAGCCTTCGAGCGGAGCGAGTACCAGCAGGTCAAAGCCGACCTGCACCGCAAGATCCTCGATCGCCTCGACCTCGAAAAACTCGGCCGCTCGGCCGGAGATTCGGCGCGCGAAGAAGTTCTCATCCTGATCCGCAGTTCGGTGAACAGCGAGGCCGTCCCTCTCAGTTTCGCCGAGCGCGAGCAGTTGTCGCGAGAGATCCTCGACGAAATTTTTGGCCTGGGCCCGCTCGAACCGCTTCTCAAAGATCCCACCATTTCCGATATTCTCGTCAACCGCTTCGACCGCGTATACGTCGAGCGCGCCGGCAAACTGGAAATCACCGGCTTGTCGTTCAAGGACAACCAGCACTTAATGCAGATCATCGACCGCATCGTGTCCCGCATCGGGCGGCGCGTCGATGAGTCTTCCCCCATGGTCGATGCCCGCCTGCAGGATGGCTCCCGCGTCAACGCCATCATTCCGCCCCTGGCGCTCGACGGAGCCTGCCTCTCCATCCGCCGCTTTGGCCGCGATCCGCTGACCGCGCGCAACATGCTCGACAACAAAACCATGACCGAGCCCATGCTGGAACTGCTCTCGGCCATGGTCAAGGGCCGCCTCAACCTGCTCATTTCCGGAGGAACGGGCGCCGGCAAAACCACGGTTTTGAACGTTCTTTCCGGATACATCCCGAATTCCGAGCGCATCGTAACCATCGAAGACGCGGCCGAATTGCAGCTCAAGCAGGAACACGTGGTCCGTCTCGAAACCCGCCCTCCCAACATCGAGGGCAAAGGTGCGGTCCGCATGCGCCAGCTCGTCATCAACAGCCTGCGCATGCGTCCCGATCGCATTGTGGTGGGCGAGGTGCGCGGCGAAGAAGCCTTCGACATGCTTCAGGCCATGAATACCGGTCACGAGGGTTCGCTCACCACCGTACATGCCAACTCGCCGCGCGACGCCCTGGCTCGCGTCGAAAATATGGTTTCCATGGCCAACCTGAACATTCCCGAGCGTGCGATTCGCCAGCAGATCTCGAACGCTATCCACGTCGTCGTCCAGGTCGCGCGTCTCTCCGACGGTTCGCGAAAGGTGCTCACCATTTCCGAAGTCACCGGAATGGACGGAGAAATGATCACGATGCAGGACGTTTTTGTGTTTGAACGTACCGGCGTTGACGAGAGCGGGAAGGTGCGCGGCGTCTTCCATTCGACTGGCATCCCGCCGCATTTCGCCGAGCGCCTCGCCACCGCCGGCTGCCGCCTGAGCCCCGCGCTCTTCGAGTCCCGGATGGAGGTCTAGCGGATGCCGCTCTTTATCGCCTTGCTGGTGTTTGTGCTGGTCACCGTGGCGGTCTTTGCCGGCATATCTTTGTTTGATCAGCGCAAGGCCCAGGCCCGGGTTCTCCGCGATCGCCTCTCCAGCGTTCAGAAGCCAACCGAGCCAGTCGCGCCAGCCGTGGCACTTCTTCGCGATGAAGTGCTCAGCCAGATACCGGCTTTCGACACCTTTCTCCGCCGCTCGGAGCGAGTCTCACTTCTGCAAAAAATGCTGGCTCAGGGAAACGTGGATGTTCGCGCCGGAAACTTCCTGATGCTTTGCGCCGTGTCGGCCCTGCTATTCGCCGTCATCGCTTTCATCGCCGGCGGCGCCCTGCCGTTCGGCTGGGCCGGCGCTCTGCTCGGTTTTTTTATTCCCTACGCCTATGCCTCCCATCGACGGACCAAGCGCTTCACCAAATTTGAGGAGAAGTTTCCCGAGGCCATCGATACGCTCGCCCGCGCCGTTCGCGCCGGACACGCCTTTACCACCGCGCTCGAAATGATTGCCAACGAAGCCTCCGAACCGGTTGCCGGAGAATTCCGCCAGCTCTACGAAGAACAGAAATTCGGGCTCCCGGTGCGCGACGCCCTGCTCAACCTGGCCGACCGCGTGCCTCTGGTCGACGTCAAGTTCTTCGTGACCGCGGTGATGTTGCAGCGCGAAACCGGCGGCAATCTGGCCGAGATTCTTGACAACCTGTCCTATGTAATCCGCGAACGCTTCAAGATCTTGCGCCAGGTCCGCGTCCACACCGCCCAGGGACGTCTCACCATGGTGCTGCTCATGGCTCTGCCGCCCACGGTTGTGGCTGTCATGGTGGTCCTCAACCCCGGATTCATTCGCCCGCTGTTCACCGACCCGCTGGGACACGCTTTGATCGTCGGCGGCATCACTTTGCAGACCATCGGCTACTTTTACATTCGCAGAATTATCAGGATTCAGGTCTGAATCATGCTGCTGGCGCTCTCCATTTTCGTTTTTTTCGCCATCGCGGTGATCGTTTTCGCTTTTGGCGCAGCCGCGGTTGTGCCGTCGTCGGCGCTCGGATCGCGCCTGCGTGAAATCGGCTGGCAGCGCCCCAAAGCCCCGACCAAACCCGCCATCCGCGAACGCATGGAGCAGGCCCTCGATCCCTTCAGCCGCGCCTTGCCGGTCTCGCCCGCCGATGTTTCGCAAACCCGGGCCTGGCTGATTCAGGCGGGATATCGCAACCCCCAGCACGTTACCATCTATCGCGGTTTGCGCGTCCTGTTCGCCGCGATTGGTTTCTTCTCCGTTTTTCTCTTTACCGGATTCAATTCGCCCCTGCTGCTTTGCGGCCTGACGGCGTTCGGCTTTTTTCTCCCGCGATTCTTGCTAAAAAGGAAGCTGAAGGAACGGCAGCTCCGGATTCGCCTCGGCCTTCCCGATGCCCTCGATTTAACCGTCATCTGTGTGGAAGCGGGCTTGGCTCTCGACCAGGCCATGATGCGAGTGGGCGAGGACCTGCGCACCTCGCACCCGGAACTGAGTGGCGAATTCCATCTCTTCGACCTGGAGATTCGCGCCGGAAAACCGCGCGTCGAGGCGCTCCGCAATCTGGCCGAGCGCACCGGCGTCGATGACATTCGCTCGCTGGTCGCTACCCTGATTCAAACCGACCGCTTCGGAACCAGCGTGGCCCAGGCCTTGCGCGTGCATTCCGATTCCCTGCGCACCGAGCGCCGCCAACGCGCCGAAGAACAGGCCGCCAAGACCACCGTCAAAATGATCATTCCCCTCGTTCTGTTTGTGATGCCCTCCCTGATTTTCGTCACCGTCGGGCCGGCCGTAATTCAGTTGCTGCATATATTCATGCCAGCTGCAGAGGGAAAACGGTAAGTTATTGAGTCATTGAATCATTGAGGTATTGAGTCAATGTCTCAATGATTCAATGAATAAATGATTCAATGATTCAATGACTCGGCCCAAGGGATACGCTTTTAACCGCACACGCACCACCTATCTCGCGACCGATCTCCTGGTCGCGCGCACCCACTGGTCCCGCTTTCGCGGCCTCATGGCCACAGGCTCGTCCCACTTCTCCCGCGGTCAAGGACTGTGGATTAGTCCCTCCCACGGCATCCACACCTTCGCCATGCGTTTTCCGATCGACGCCGTTTACCTTGACCGGGAGCGGATTGTCATTCACATTGAAGAGGACCTCAAGCCCTGGCGCCTGGCCGCCGTTCGCGTCCACGCCGCCTCCGTGCTTGAGCTTCCCACGGGCACCGTCCGCGAGTCCCTGACCGCACTCGGCGACCAGGTGGATATTTCTTTCGAAGAACGTCCGCTTCACACCGAGGCAGCGTGAAGCAAGTCACGAAGTGACCAGAGATTGCAAGGTGATAGGTTAGCGCCCAAAGGACGGGCGCGAACCTGGGCCACCTTGCACCACGTTCGGGACGTTCTCATTCGTAACCAACGGTCACGGCGTGACATTCTGCCCCTCAAAACCGCAAGCACTTTCGTAATGTGGCGTCCTCATCTGGACGTGCCAAAGCCGAACCCGATCCTCGATAGTACTGTGTAGCACTCGCGGTAGGCGGATCAACCGATCCTCCCTACTACCCATTTTTGCACAGACGCGCTTGCGAAGAGATCTGTTCGATTCTTCATGATTAGAATGGCCCAGCCCACGCAGAGAACCTTCAACCCGCGATTAGGGAGTCTCGTAGCACGTCCGAAATTGGTCTTTGTATTTGGTTTTCTCGTGACGGCCATCGCCGTCCTGGCTGCTCTCTCTTGGTTTCACCGGAATCAGATCGACGAAGCCCGCTCTGCCCAAGTAACTCTCAATCAAATTGCAGTTCTTACGCGAGAGATCAACAATCTTACGTTGACAGCCCTGCGAAAGCAGGACCTGACGCCCGAAGCGGACAAGGAGATGCTGGAGGCAAGACACGCGCTGCCTAAAGCAGTGCTGGCGGCACACCTTCATGCTTATCACACCGCTGCCCTGGAGAAGGTCTGGCCCGCATTAGACAGCTACATTACGTCGGCCGGCCGGCAATGGATCCTGATGCAAATTCGGGAGTTTGACGGGGCAAAGCAGGTCGATATCCAGGAGGTCAGCCCCCAGTTCGATTTGATGCAGCACCAAGTGCAGATTGCCATTGAAGCCGAGGACCAATGGGCCCAAAGTGTTGCGCTGAGAGCTAGAAACGAATTGCTGGCGGCCGCCATATTGGCAGCGACCACCATCCTGATCCTTTTTCTCCGGCTCCAGAGACAAGAGCACGTCGGCCAGTTGCAAGAAACCGAACGCAACGCCCTCCGAGAGAGCGAAGAGCGCTTCCGCGCTCTCACCGAGCAGTCAACCGACATCATTCTTATCGCCGATCCCTCTGGCCAAATCAAGTACGCTAGTCCTTCTGTTCATACCGTTCTAGCGGTGCGTGGAGATAGTCTCGTGGGAACAAACATGATCGACCTGGTACATCCGGACGATCTCACGAAGACCATGAGCACAGGGCCCCGATCGCTAGCGTATGGACAGAATCCGATAGTTGAGTTCCGGCTGCGACATGCAGACGGAAGCTGGCTCCATTTCGAGTGTGTTGTTCGAAACTTGATTCAGCACAAGAATATCGGCGGCATCGTCTACAATGCCCGAGATATAACAGAACGGAAACAGACTCAGGAAGAATTGCTTTTTAACGCTACCCATGATGTGCTCACCGGCCTTCCAAACCGGGCCTTGTTTTTGGGACGTTTGCAAAGCGTCGTGGATCGGATGAAAAGGCATCCACACCAGGCCGCTGCCGTCCTTTTCATTGATATCGATGACTTCAAGGTCGTCAATGACTGCTATGGCCACGCAACCGGCGATGTTTTAATCAAAGAAGTGAGCAACCGACTACGGGCATGCATGCGCAGCGACGGCACGATAGCGAGGATGGGTGGAGATGAGTTTACGGTTCTAGTGGAGGACGTTACTGACCCGAGCAATGCCCTCCGTGTAGCCGAGAGAATCCAGTCTTCATTTGCGCAACCTTTCCTGCTGCAGGGACATGAGGTCTTCAAGAGCATGTCAATTGGCATCGCGCTCACATCAGCAGGGGTACCTGCGGAGGCGGTGCTTCAGAATGCCGATATCGCTATGTATCGTGCGAAAAGCCAGGGCAAGGCTTGCAGTGAGCTCTTCGACCGCACGATGCACGAGCAAGTCATGAGTCGACTTATTCTAGAAGCCAAGTTGAGATATGCTTTCGAGAATGAAGAACTGACACTTCACTACCAGCCTATCGTCGCGGTAGATACGGGGGCGGTACAGGGCTTCGAGGCACTCTTGCGGTGGCAGCCCTCGGGATCGAATTTGATACCACCAAGCACTTTTGTCCCGGTAGCAGAACAGTGTGGCCTGATTGTTCCTATTAGTGCTTGGGTTTTAAAGAAGGCGTGTTTAGAGGCGGAGATTTGGCGACAGAGCTATCCTGCTGACCCGCCGTTATATGTCAGCATCAACATCAGCTCAAAGCATTTCTCTCACGCCGGTTTTATCGGGCACGTCAAAGATGCACTTGAAGAGAGTGCGGTTGATCCGCAGTGCATAACCATCGAACTCACCGAGAGCTTGGCCATGAAGGACGTTGCGGCGACCGGCCAAACCATGTCGCAGCTACGGACTTTAGGAGTGAAGCTGAGTATCGACGATTTTGGCGCCGGATATTCCTCTCTGAGCTATCTCCGTCGTTTTCCAGTCGACACCCTGAAAATCGATCAGTCGTTCGTTAAGACGATGGATGCCGAAAACTATGCCATCGTTAAGACCATCGTCGGGCTGGCGCGTAATCTGGATCTTAAAGTGATCGCTGAAGGGGTGGAAACAATTAACCAATGCCAACTGTTGGCGTTGGCCGGTTGTGGGTCAGCCCAGGGATACTTGTTTGCGGAACCCATGCCGGCGAAGAGTGTTGGCGCTTTCATTGAGTCCAACCGGCGAGATTCCGGCCAAACTAAACAGAAGGGCTTGGCACGCTCGACAGCGGGACTTTGATACTTCAGGGAGAGACGATTCCCTCAAATGCTTTCCGCTTGACCTGCCCCGCGCGCTGCTTTTTTCATCACATCCTTTAGCCGCCGAGGTGGGGCTGCGACGCGGAAGAAACTACTTCCGCAAGCCTGTTAGAAGTCTTCGCGTAAATGGTTTCGGAACAAAAACGCCCTTGACTCGGCTGTTAAAATAGATTCATAGCAAACAAGCATTTGCCTCAGCGCCACCTGTTCCTTGACAACTAATCCGAGCTGCAACCGGTCATTGTTTCAGTGGCCCACCTCTTCGACCCGTTTATCGGGCGCATTGCGGCCGGAAACCAACCTAACTCCTTATTCCTGAGGATTTTCCATATAAGTCCTTATTCCTGAGGATTTTGCGAAAACTTCCCCCTAACCTTATGATTCTAATATATCGAAAAAAGGGGGGGTAGGGGGTACCACCCGGTAGACACCTCGCATCGACGTTCGAAACGTCCGAGAAACTCCGTTCCAGTGTCCGAGAAAAAAAGACACAAAAAACACTGAAGTCACCGCGATAATCAGAGCATCCTTCTGGCACACTACACTAGTACGAATCCCCCGGAAATAACGCAGTCCAAAATAATGCCCGAAGTTGCCACCATTCCAGAAGCCGACACGCAATGGCCAGAGCCGCCGCGCCTGCTGGTGGAATGGTCGTCACCATGGGAAGAGTTCAAGTCTGCTTTACGTCCGGCGCTCGCCCGCCCTCCGAGGCGCTTGGCGGGAGAAGCGCCCGTTGGCATGTTCCCGTATCGCGGCATGCTCCTCTGCTGGCTGCTCGAATGCCTGCTGCTGATCGCGGTCATCGTGCTCCCCGAACGCTTCGTGAGTCTTGAGCTCCCCCTGCCTCCAACTCATCCCGAACGGGACGTCATCTATTACTCCGGCGACGAACTGCCGCAAACCCAAGACCGGGGCGGAGCGAAGTCCGGCAAGTCCGGACGCGCCGGCGGCCAGCAAGCCCACCACCGCACCCAGACCATCCGCGTAGCGCGCGGCGACAAGCCTAGCGAGAAAGTTGTGGACGCTCCCAAGGTAAATCTGCCGCATTCCGATTCCGCGGTCGCCAATCTGCTCGCGTTCAAACCGAATCCCGGACCGCCGCCCGCCGAAGGCCTGCGTTCTTCTCTCACCGCGCCAACTCTGCCTGCATATTTGAGAACGATGAGCGTGGTGCCGCCTTCGCCGGATTTGAATTCGGAGTTGAATTCAACGACAAGCCGCACCCCAAGCATACTAACGCCCAACATCATCCCTCCCGCGCCCGAAGTTTCTCACGCAACCACGCGCACTTCGCCAACCTTGAATGCAGCCATCGTCCCGCCCGCGCCGAACGTCTCGCGAGAGGAGATGCGAACTGCAACCCCACTCGCGCCGACCGTCATCGCACCCGCTCCACGCGACACGCAGCGCGATTTGGCCAGTTCCCGTGCCCCGTTGACGCAAACCGTCGACGTGGTTGCGCCGCCGGTTTCCGCGCCTCCGCGCGACGTATCGTCCACCCCCAAGCTGACGCTGCCCGCCCCTGCCGTGGTAGCGCCGCCGCCGTCGCAGGTCAGCCGCGATCTCAACAGCTGGGGAAGCTCCGCCACTGGCGACTTGCGCGCAAAGCCTGTGCCTCCGCCACCGACTGCATCTGGCGGAGGATCACTTGCCAGATCTGGTGTTGGCACTCTTGCGTCCCAGGTTGTGCCGCCTCCGGCCAGCATCGACGAACACGACTCTCAGCGAAACGGTTCTCCAGGAAACGGCGGCGGCCGCTCCGGTCGGTCCGCAGGCCAATCCGCAGGTTCGCTCCTCGGCTCCGCCGACGTCATACCGCCTCCGCCGGGCCTCGGCGGCGGCAAAGCCCTCTCTGGCAGCGGACGAGGCAACAAGGGAACCGGAGCCGGCGGTCCGCTCGACCTCGGTTCTTCCGTAGCTCCACCGACCAACGCTGGAGGCAACGCTGCCGGCTCCGGGGTCGTCGTCTCCAACCAACCGGGAACAAAAGTTGGACTGCCGAACTCTACCAGCGGTGGCGCTCTCGCCATGTCGCCCAGCGGCACGGCAAAAAGTGGCCTCGGCGGCAGCGGCGGCGGATCGGGCGTCGGCAAAGGCAATGGCCCCGGCAGCGGATTGCAAGGAGAAGGTTCAGGCGCGGGTAAAGAAGGCACAGGACGCGGCTCCGATCCAAACGCACGTACCGGGATTTCGCCGTATCCTGGGCCCGGTGGCGCAGGGACCGGCACCAGTGGCACACCCGCCATGCCCGGCGTATCCGTGCAAGGCGGCACGACTACGGTCACGCTGCCCAGTTTCGGAAGTCCCGGCGGCGACGCCCCATCGACGGGCCCCGGACATTCGTCCACCAGCGCTCACGGAGGACCGAGCTATACGGTAAAGGCCACTTCAAGCTCCGGCGGCGTCTTCAATCGCTACGGCCAATTGAAGGGCGACAACTACTCCATCTACATCGAAACATCGCTCGGAACGGCAGTGATGCAATATGCCGATGCTACATCCGCCGCGCACCCTTATACCGGAGACCTCACTAAACCTGAGACCATACGCGATGACTTGCCCCAAGGACTACGTCCGACTTATGTAGTGTTCGCTTGCATCCTCGACCGCTCCGGAAATCTCAAGGACCTGAGGGTACTCGAGCCCGGTTCCGCTGAAACTACTTCAAAACTTTTGGTGGCCTTGCGCAATTGGAAGTTTCGTCCGGCATTTCGGGGGAATGAACCTGTGGAAGTAAATGCGTTCCTGGGGTTTGGGATCGATACGAGGTAGAGAGATTGTTAGTAGCCTTTTCGCTTATCCACCACCGCCAATAGGGATTGGCCACCGAGATAGCGGCGCAGATTTTCGGAAAACAGCGCGTAATGCCGCTCCCATAACTTGTCGGTCAGCGCGGCGGTGTGTGGAGTGATCAGCAGATTCGGAACATCCCACAACGGCGAGTCGGCGGGGAGCGGCTCTTTCGGAAATACGTCGAGCGCCGCGCCCCCAATCCTTTGCTCTCGAAGCCCGTCGACGAGCGCGGGTTCATCCACCAGCGGGCCGCGGCCGACGTTGATCAGGCAGGCGTCCGGCTTCATGAGCGCCAGACGTTCAGCGTTGGCGAGGGCCTTCGTGCTGTCCGTGACCGGCGCTGCCAGCACTATGTAGTCGGCTTGGCGAAATACCTCGTCGATTTGAGCCGGAGCAAATACGGCGTCCGCGCCATTACTTCCCTTCTCCGGGTGCTCGCGCACAGCGATCACCCGCATGCCCAGGGCTTTCGCGCTCTTGGCGACCGCGCGTCCGATACTGCCGAGGCCTATGAGACCGACGGTTGCGCCTGCGACCTCACGCACGCGAGGCAGTTCGTCCCACAGGATCTGCTGTCCCCAAACGTGCTTCTCCTGCAGGCGCACCGAGTCGGGAATTTTCTTGGCCAGCGCAAAGATGAGCGCGATCACGTGCTCGGCCACCACCGGCCCATGCACTTCGCGCGCATTAGTGAGAATGACGTCGCTGTTGACGAGTTCCGGAAATATCAGCTGATGAACCGCCGCCGCCGGAGAGTGAATCCAGCGCAGTTTCTTTGCCGCCGCGATCTGCTCGGGACGGATCGACCAGGCGATGACGATTTCAGCATCGAGGATTTCTTCGTCGACTCGCTTGTAATCGGGAAGATGAACGATTTCAATTTGCGGGAACTCCTTCCGCAAGCGCTCGGAGAACCATGCCGGCGCGTTCCACTGGTCAAAAGGGTGGCGAACGCAAATCAGAAGCTTGCGCATCGAATGATCGGATGATCTGGTCATCGGGTGATCTGAAGATCTCTCGGCATCTCTGCTAAGGCTTGGAATCTCCGGCATCCGGTCTGGGGGCAATGCGTCGCTTAATCAAGCGGGAGCAGATAGCCGGGTGTTTTCATAGCTCCTCCAAAGACGGCTTCGTCGAGTGTACGCATGTCCCATGCATACCAGAGTGTGGGGGTCAGCCTGAGGGTGATGTCGTCCATTGCCGCCATGGTGCCGCCCGCGCGCGGGTCGGACAATGCAGCCTCGCTCATATAGCGACGGTGGATGCGAGCATTGATTTTTCTGGAGGCTTTCGCCGGCGATAACGTCTGCGGCGCACACGGCAACCAGACCGCGCTCCGATGCGGGTTTTCTGATGTCCACCATTAGAGAAGCCTTTGGCCGGGCCGCTATATTCCGTGCCTTGCGACTCCGCGAAGAAGTCGCCACATAAAAGCAGCCGGCGTCGAACAGGTACCAAACCGCCGTAAGGTGTATGGAACCGCCTTCGTTCTCAGTGCCCAAACTGGCGATGAAGCGTCCCGTCAAAAATTCTTCAGCCCCGGATGGGGGAATGCTTGGCATGGATACCCGGACCTCCCGACGCGCCCATAATACATGAAGCCGCCTGTCCGTCCGACTGCTGGGATCGAAGAGTCTTGGCGGTTCAAGCTTTCAGCGGCTTGCGTAAATCGGCGCCCGTCATCTCCTTCGGTTCGTCGATTCCGAGTATTCCGAGAATCGTTGGCGAGATATCCCGCAGCGCTCCGTTTGGTTTCAGCGTATACCGCTTCGCGTCTTCCGCCACCACGACGAACGGCACCGGATTCGTGGTATGCGCCGTATGCGGACCGCCGGTTACGGGGTCGATCATCATTTCGGCATTGCCGTGGTCGGCGGTAATCAGCATGGCTCCGCCTTTAGCGCGTACCGCTTTCTCAATCTCGCCCAGGCAGGCATCGACGGTCTCGACCGCCTTGACAGTGGGCTCAATCTTGCCCGAGTGCCCCACCATGTCGGCATTCGCAAAGTTGACAATGATCACGTCGAACGTACCGTCATTCGTTGCTTTGACAACGGCCGCAGCAACGCCGGCGGCGCTCATCTCCGGCTTTAGATCGTAAGTTGCAACTTTCGGTGATGGCACCAGCACACGATCTTCTCCCGGGAAAGGCTGCTCCACGCCGCCATTAAAAAAATATGTCACGTGCGCATATTTCTCGGTCTCGGCCACGCGCAGGTTGCGCATGTTCAGTCCACCCATGACGTTCGCCAGGATGTTCGCCATCGACTCCGGCGGAATCACCACCGGGAGGTCGAAGTTTTTGTCGTACCGCGTCATGCAAACGTACTTCAGGTTCTTAGGCACGCGGTCGCGCTGGATGGTTGCGTCCAGGTCCGCTGCGCCCGGCAAATCGCTCCCACCCTGCGCATTCAGCCCGCTGTTGCGGCACAGAGCGCGCGTGATCTCGCGCACGCGATCGGCGCGGAAATTAAAGCAGATGCACGAATCGTCGTCGCCGATCTTAGCCAACGGTTCGCCGCGTGCATCCGTGCAAACGAAGGGCAGCACGAACTCGTCGGTCACGCCTTTGTTGTAAGACTCTTTCATGCCCTGCACAGCGTCGCCGCACGTGCCGCCCTCGGCTTTACCCGCGACCATCGCGTTGTAGGCCTTCGCGATGCGCTCCCAACGGCGGTCGCGGTCCATGGCATAATAGCGGCCGTTGACGGTGGCAATCTTGCCGGAGTTGTACTCGCGCATCTTCTGCTGGAGCTGTTCGAGATAGCCGGCGCCATTGGTCGGCAACGTGTCGCGGCCATCCATGAAGGCGTGCACGAAGACGCGATCGACTCCGTTCTGCTTGGCCATCTTCAGGAGCGCATACAAATGCTCCTGCCGCGAGTGCACGCCGCCATCTGACACCAGCCCGAACAGATGCAGCTTGCGCCCCTCCAATCGAGCGTTCTTCATCGCTTCGAGCAGCACTGGGTGCGAGAAGAACTCGCCGTTCAGGATCATCAGGTCGATGCGCGTGATATCCATGTGCACAATGCGCCCGGCGCCCATATTCAGGTGGCCGACTTCGCTGTTGCCCATCTGCCCTTCCGGCAGTCCGACAAAGGGGCCGCTGGTGTGAATCAGCGTGTTCGGATACTCGCGCAGCAGCCGGTCGTAAATTGGCTTGCGCGCCAGGGCGATGGCATTGGCCTTGGTTTCGGCTCGGTATCCCCAGCCATCGAGGATGACAAGGACAAGAGGTTTGGGACGGGGCATAAAATCGCTTCTAGTTCCTGGCTTTTGGCTTTCGGAAGATAGACTGAATCCCTTCCAGCGACCACGCATCTCATACTATTGCAAAAAGTGTCCGTGAGGATAACCATGCCGATCAACGAACTTCTCCTGACCGAATTCGATGAAGAAATAAAAAAGACGCGCACGATGCTGGAACGCGTTCCGGAAGACAAGAAAGACTTCGCGCCGCATCCCAGATCCATGCCGCTGAACAAGCTTGCGCCGCACGTGGCGCAGTTGGCTGGCTTTGGTCTCACGATTCTTACAACTCCTGAACTTGATTTCTCAAAAAGCAGCATGAAGCCTCTGCCCTTTGAGTCCGCGGCGCAACTGGTCTCAGCTTTCGATGAAGGCGCTGCGAAAGTACGCACCGCGCTCAAGAACACTCCCGACGATGCCTGGACACAGCCGTGGAAGCTGAGCTTCGGGGGCAAGCCAATTTTTAGCGGGTCGCGCTTTCTGGCCTACCGGCAAATGTTCCTCAATCACCTGGTACATCACCGCGCGCAACTCGGCGTGTATCTGCGATTGAATGAGAAGCCGGTGCCGGCGACTTACGGGCCTTCGGCGGATGACACGATGGGGTTCTAGCAAAGACGATTGTGAGTGCTTGTCATCCTGAGCAAAGCGGAGGATCTGCTTCTTGCCGGTACCCGAGACAGCAGGTAATTCGCTTCGCGTAGGATGACAAGATTATCCTCTATAGTTCAGCGCCTTCACCCCCAAAAACCGCGCCGCGCCTCCCAACTCCTCCTCAATTCGCAGCAACTGGTTGTACTTGGCAACTCTGTCGGTGCGTGACGCCGAGCCCGTCTTGATCTGCCCCGCGCCAGTCGCCACCGCTAGATCCGCGATGAACGTGTCTTCGGTTTCGCCGGAACGATGCGAGATCACTGACGTGTATCCGTTGCGGCGCGCGAGGTCGATCGCATCCAGAGTCTCGCTGACCGTGCCAATCTGGTTCAGCTTGATCAGGATTGAATTGGCAATTCCCTTCTCGATGCCCTTGGCGAAGATCCCAATGTTGGTGACGAAGATGTCATCGCCCACCAGCTGAATCTTGCCTCCCAGCTCTTCGGTCAGCAGCACCCATCCGTCCCAGTCTTCTTCGGACAAGCCGTCTTCGAGTGAAACTATGGGATAGTCTTTCACCCACTTTGCCCAGAAGCGAACCATGTCTTCTGAACTCTTTGCCGACTTGTCGGATTTCTTGAAGACATACTTTCCGTCCTCATAAAATTCGCTGGCCGCCGGATCCAGCGCAATCGCGATCTCTTCGCCCGGCTTGTAGCCCGCCTGCTGAATCGCCTCCAGCACGACTTCAATGGCCTCCACGTTCGACTTCACTGACGGAGCAAAGCCGCCCTCGTCGCCGACCGCCGTGTTGTATCCGCGCTTTTTCAGCACGCCCTTGAGCGTATGGAAGACTTCCACACCCCAGCGCAGCGCCTCGGAAAACGACGGCGCTCCCACCGGCATCACCATGAACTCCTGGAAGTCGACGTTGTTATCGGCGTGCGCGCCGCCGTTCAGGATGTTCATCATCGGCACCGGCAACACGTTCGCCGCCGCTCCGCCCAGGTAGCGATAGAGCGGCAGTTCAAACGCGCGTGCGCTGGCGCGGGCAGCGGCCATCGAAACCGCGAGGATCGCGTTCGCCCCCAATCGCCCCTTGTTCGGCGTGCCATCAAGCTCGATCATCCTGGCATCGAGCGTGCGCTGGTCGGCTGCGTCCGTCCCCGTGAGAGATTCCGCAATCTCGCCATTCACGTTGGCAACTGCCTGCAGAACGCCCTTACCGAGATAGTGCTCCTTGTCGCCGTCACGCAATTCGACGGCCTCATGCTCGCCGGTGGACGCTCCACTTGGCACAATGGCCCGCGCGCTGGCGCCGCCATCAAGGTAAACTTCAGCTTCAACGGTCGGATTGCCACGCGAGTCAAGCACCTGGCGTCCGCGGATATCGGCAATACTGGTAAGAGGCATAAGTGCGTCCTTTACTTATCTGATGAATTTAGAAACATCGTCGCTGCACGTGTCCCATAATTCGCAACATAAGCTTGAGCTGTCATCTTGAGCGAAGCGAAAGACCTATGCATTGGGGCAGATTCAAATCCATAGGTCCTTCGCTTCGCTCAGGATGACACTGGGATTCATGCTGCGAACTTGCGGAAACGTGACAATACCTGCGAACTGGAATTATATCGGACGTAGAATGACCCGTCTGTGCGCTGGGACGTGCCCTTCCAATTGCCCACCGAGCCATCCCCCGTATCCGATCCGTTATTGTTCCTGATTTTCACCTCGCTTAAAGTCGAACTCAACATGAAGAACCGCACCGAAACTCTGGAGATCGGTTCGCGCGCCCCGGACTTTTCCCTGGGAGCGGCCAACCGCGAGGGCACGTTCACTCTCGGCGGTCTCGTGGCGCAGGGCACGCTGATTCTCGAGTTTCTGCGCGGCACCTGGTGACCGAACTGCGTGAAGCGCATGACTCAGTTCGAGTCGCGGAGACCGGAAATTGCAGCAGCGGGAGCACAGTTGGCATTCATTGCCGCCGAAAAGCGGGATGGCGTGTGGAGGCCGGGAAAATTCCTGGAGAAACATCTCATCTCCAGCGTCTTTCTGCTCGATGAGGATCGGGCCGTGACCAAAGCCTACGGGCTCCATCACGTGCTCGGCACCGATGCCATCAACATCGCGCACCCGGCCACGCTCATCATTTCTCGCGACGACGATCGTGGAGGCATAGTGCGCTATATCTATCGCGGCGATAACCAGCTCGACCGCGCGCCGCTGGATGAGGTACTGGGAGCTTTGCTAGAGATACATAATTGAATTTTGGAGGTAAGAGGCAACATGAAAAAAACACTCTCGCTGACATCGCTCATCCTGATCGCAAGTTTCGCCGGGGCGCAAACCGCCCTGCCCACCGGCACCGCCGTCAAGATGAAACTCGAAACCACGCTTGCAACCTTCAGTTCGAAAGCCGGAGATCCGTTCTCGGCAAGAGTCACTGAGCCGGTCGTACTCGACGGCAAGACCGTGATTCCGATCGGCACGACGGTCGAGGGCCGGGTCACGAAATCGAACGAACCTCGTCGCATTGCCGGCAGGCCCACCATCGCGATCTTCCCCGAAAACCTGGTTCTTCCGAATGGCGACAGGTTCATGCTGAATGCCTCGCTGGTTGATACCAACAGGGGCCACGGTACCGATGTCAATCCGGAAGGGCAGTTCAAAGGCGCTGGACATGATGGCAAAGATCTCACCGAAGTCGGCATGGGCACCGGCGGCGGAATGCTCGTCGGTGGTTTGGCGGGCGGCGGCAAAGGCTTCCTCATTGGCGGAGCCGTCGGCGCCACCGCAACCGTCACGCACTGGCTCGGGAAGCACCGTTCCGCGATGCTCCCCGCGGGCACGGAGCTGGTGATGGAATTGAGCCGTCCGATGACGATGACCAGCGCCAGCACCGGCCAGTAGGGAGAGTTAGCGGCTAGACGATAGTGCAGTTAGAAGATTGTGCGGAGTGGGTAGTTCAGGACAAAGACGCAGCCAGCCGCTTTCTCTGAACTATCCACCATCCACGATCCGTTTGCTGTTTCAACTGCTCACGGCCAGCAGATCCGCTTCCGTTAGCAGCTCCAGTTCAATCCACCCTTCCACCGGCAAGGCGTCGACCGGCAAATGGTTCTGCCACAAACTGAAGCGCAGACGCAGCCGGGTGGTCAACACATCCGAGCTTTTCGGTCCGCGCACTTTGTCAATTTCCAGCGGAGCCGCGAGCAGCCAAGTGAGGGGCAGGCGGAACTCAAAATTCCGGACGAGCGCCACTCGCGCATCTTTCGAATCCGTCGAATCCGCCAAAACTTTGTCTTCCCCCTCCGTCACTCTCCACGACTGTACGCGGCCTTCATCCACCGCCGCGCCCAACCGCAGCTCGCGCCGGGGCTTGGCGGCGTGGTTGGCCCACGACTCGAGATTGACCACCACTTCGAATGCGTCTTGCGGCACTTTGCCGGCGAAATCCAGCCGGCCATACACATACTGCTCGTCGATTCCGGCAAACACTTCATCCATTAGAAACTGCTTGCCGTGCATGGCGCCCGAGCGCTGGTCGGCGGTATAACACGCCGCCCCCATCCACTCGAAGTAGCGCACCCTGTCGCCTGAAACGCTGGGATGGATGTAGGCGCTCTGCGGCGTGAACCAAGGCCGCGCCACTCCCCTAATGATCGGCTGCGCCAGATAATCCGGCGGGATTCCGCCCAACGCCTGGTAAACATTCGACAGGTGTTTGCGGTAGAGTTCGTCGAACTCGCGATCGTTGGCTGAGTGGTGCTCCGGCCCGTACCACCAGTTCCAGTCGCTGCCCTCGGCGATCAAGATCTCTTCAAACGCCAGCTTGCGTTGTTTCTCGGTTGCGGCCGGCGCGGCCTGCGCATAGAAATTGCGCGCGTGATACAGGTAGTCCCAAGCCTTGTTGTCCTCCGGCGCTCCAATCCAAACGTTGAAGTTCGCGTTGATCCACGACCCCGGCACCAGCGACTTTAGCTGGCTGAAGTTCTTGTGGCGCGCAATCGCCTCCGTCACCGTCACCGCTTCCATCCCCGGATCCTTCTGCAAAGCGTCGTAGAACCTCCGCAAGAATTCCCGCCCCGAACGCGGGTAGTATTCCCAGGCATTCTCACCGTCCAAGATGATTGAGACCACAGCGTCTTGCCCTTTCGCAACAACCGGCTGCGCCGATTCCTTAATCTTTTGCATGAGATTATTGGCGGCCTCTTGTGGCGGCATTCCCGAATATACGAATCCGATCAGGTCGGAGAGCGTGTGATCGCGGAAGAGCAGATTCATGCGCGTATCGCCATTCTCGTAGTGATAAATCGTGTACAGCCGCTGCGCCAGATCCGCATTCAGATGACCATAACCGTCGCGTGAGAAATTTATCCCCAAACTGCGTCCCAGCACGCCTTCGTCGGTCGCCATCCACTGCACTCCAAGCTGGTGCGCAATCGCCAACGTCTCTTCGGAGACGCTGCCCTCCGACGGCCACGCCCCTTGCGGCCTCACCCCAAACACTTTCTCGTGCAGATCCAGTCCGCGCAGCACTTGCTCGCGAGCATCCTCAGGATGGCGATAGCGGTTCTGCGGCAGGGCCAGCCCCGGCGAGGAAACCGCCCCCATCTGCGTGTCGCACAGCAGCGGCAGAATAGGATGATAAAAAGCCGACATCGAAATCTCGATCAGGCCTTTCTTTGCCGCCTCCGCATGCGCCGGGAGAACCCGGCCGAGCAGCTCGCGCTCCCGCGCCATCACAAACCGCTGGTCTTCGAGCGTATAGTTCCGGCCTTTGCGGATCAGTTCCGCAATGTCTTTCTCCGCCAGAAAATACTCGTCGAACCATCCAATCTGCGAGAGCACCTGCAGGTCGGTGAAATCCTGAGTCTGAAAATATTTCTCCGCTCGCTCGGGCGAATCGCCCGTCCCGTGAAATTTCTCCCACAGCTCGCGGTACCGCGGATAGCGCCCGATTATGTTCACTACATTCGCCTGAAACAAATATTGCAGCGCAAACCGCCGCTCCTGCTCCGTCAGGTCTTTCGCGGGCTTGCTCGCAACCTGCAGAAAAGGGTCCTGAGCCTCGCCCGAAGCGTAGTCCTGAATCTGCGTGATCAGCGAAGGCACCAGATTGAATGTCTGATGCACCTGTGGGAACTCGTCCAGCAGCTTCACCATCCCGTAGTAGTCTTTCAAAGCATGGAGGCGCGTCCAGGGCAGGCGATACTGCCCCGTCACCAGGTCTTTGTAGAACGGCTGGTGCTGGTGCCACAGGACGACAACGCGCAGTTGGGCCATGACCTTCTGATTCCACTTAATACATTGGCAATTTTTCAGTTTAATTCATTCGGCAATTTTTCAGCGTGGCACCGCGAGGCGCGGCTGCTCGTGTGGGGACGGGCGCCCTCGCCCGTCCAAGCCGAGCGCAGCTCGGCAGCTGCCCGTGGTCACGGCAACTCTGGATTCGCTATAGTGGTGTTTGGTTGTCATGAATCCGAAAGTCAAAGTCATTTTCTTCGACGTCGGCAACACGCTGCTGTTCCCCAATCGCGAGCGCATTCATGCGCCTCTCGCCGAACGCGGCTTCGTGCCCGATGGCGAGCACCTGCGCGATCTGGAATGCCGCACCAAGAATCGGTTCGACGACATGATGGCCGAAAACGGCAACATCGACCACAGCTTCTGGCGGATGTTCTACTCCCAGTTGCTCTCCGAGATCGGCGTTAAGGACGAAGACGACGCAATTCGCGACCAGCTCGTCGCCAGCATCCAGAAATCCGGCAATTGGGACCAGATTCGTCCCGGCACCGCCGACCAACTGCATGAGATCAGCGAGCGGTACCGGGTCGCTGTCATCTCCAATGCGGACGGTAAAATCGAAGACGTGTTGCACAGGTGCGGTATCGCGCATTGCTTCCGCAGCATCACCGATTCCGGACTCGTCGGATACGAGAAGCCGCACCCGGAGATCTTTCGCAAAGCCATGCTGAGCATGAACGCCACGCCGGAAGAGAGCCTCTATGTCGGCGACGTCTATTCCGTGGACTACCTCGGCGCCACCGGCGCAGGCATGCAAGCGATGTTGATGGACGTCCCGGGCGCATACCGCGATAAGGGCGTACCGCGGGTTGAATCGCTCGAAGAGTTGCAGATGGTCCTGCGCGGATGAGTCTGCTTTCCCGTAGAGACGCGGTCCCCATCTCTGCTACCGTACCTCAATTACCTGGTGATCATGGCAATCGGGATGGATCTTCTGATAGAGATTCGCGAGCAGCTCCGTCCCATACCGCGCCACGAAGCTCACTCCTGCGACCTCGCGCTCCTGGAGCACCCTATGCGGAAATAGGGCGTGGCTCAGGGCATCCGCGTGCCGCGTGACGACCTCATTGCGCAGTAGTTCCGCGCGTGACGCTCGCCGATGCAGCCGGTTGATTTGATACCACATGCGGGTCCGGGCGCGGTCTGCCGCCTCGATGAGGGTTGAATCCAGTCTGCCGATCGATTCGCGAACCGCTGCCATCGACTGCTCAGCGCTCGCATAGGCTTCCGTAAAGCGGGCCTGCAAGTCCGATGGCAACGAACGCGCGGCAATGGCTTCTCTAGCCTTTTCCGGGCCGAGGAACAAATCGGGCAGGCCCAGTTGGTAGCGCGTCAGAATGCGCTGCGGCTTGGCTTCGATCAACGTCGCCGAAAAACGCGGCAGGATCGGCGTCACTCGCCCCAGCAGTTTCTCGTAAACTACGGCGGCCTGCGCGAAGTATGCGACTTCGGCCGCTCCGCCGGTATAAACGAGCGTCGGCAGCAGGTAGTCCTGCACCACGGGACGAAAGAGCACATTCGGGCTGAACTTCTCCGGAGCCTCTTCAATCTGGTCAAGCAGCTCTCGGTGAGAGATCCGCTCCTCACCGACCGCGAACTCACCACCGTTGCCGCCATTATTTCTGCGCCGCACCACCGTGCGCGCCCCATTCTTCACTTCAAAAAGCAGCGTGGTCGCAGAAGTCACTTTCACTTGCTGGTGATATCCCGCCGCCTCAAGCGCCTTACCACGCGCCAGCAGTGCCTCGTCGAGTTCGGAGGCCCGTTCGATCACAGCGCGGAACAAGGGTTTTGCGAGAGTATGGAAATCTTTGTCGGCCGGATCGAGCAGAATGACGCCCCAATCCGCAAACAGCCGCGCAAACAGCACGGCAAACGCGCTGCCCAGAGTTTCACCCGGGCGATACGCCTGACGCAGCCACTTTGTGACCTCGGAATCTCCCAACAGCGTTGCGGCGCGCTCGACCACCGGTTCAATCTCCGGCCCAAACTTGACCGCGCCCACGGGCGCATCGGCAACGGCATTACTTTCAAAGGCGGGGCTTTCCACCGCGAATCGTTCCGGAAGACCGTGCTCGGAGAGCAGCGCTACATGATTGACCTCGGCCAAATCGTGATCCTCGGTCGCCAGCCAGAAGACCGGGACACAGTCCATCCCCGCCGCCGTCGCCTGTTCCGCCAGTTTGACCGCGGTCAGCGCTTTGAAGATTGAAAACAGCGGCCCGCCGAAGAGACCTACTTGCTGCCCCGTAACCGCCGCCAGCGCTCCTCGCCGGAGCCGTTCAATATTCGCCACTGCCTTAGCAGACGCGCCCCACGCGCGATTCTGCCGCTCGAGAATTTCGCTGACTTTGCTGCGACGCGCGGCATCGTAACCGACGCGCTGCGATTCGTCCTTCACCCACTCGGAAAAAATCCCGGAACCAATCGGCGACCGCGGGTACATCCCGCGAACTGAAGGTGTGTAGGAAAGATAATCAAGGAAGAGACGTGTAGTATGCGGAATCTGCTGGAACGGCAAACACTGCGCCTTCATCGGCAGCTCTCCGGACATCTCCCGGCACATCGGCGCATTTTTGCGATCGGCATATGCTCGCACTCTCTCGAAAGCCCCGCGTGGGAGTTTTCGCGCGCGTTCAAAAGTAGCACCTTCGAGGCAGTCAGCCAAACCCAACTACATCAGATGACGCGGAAGCGTGCAGGTTGCAGAGAGTGGAGAGGAATTCGGGTAGGCGCTGCGAGCGGCGACAACAATGCAAGTCAGGTTAAGAGTGCAATGTTACAATAACTGCCGAGAGTTGCAGCGAGAATAGCGTTCACCACGGTGCCAAGAGAAATGTCAAAGCGCTTCTTCAAGCTGACCGCGATAATAGCGCCAGTGCATCTCATCGCTACGATCATCTTCTGTTTCCTCGCGATTAGGACACTGTTTGACGGGTTGCTGGGACACCTTACCTATTCAGAGCGGGTGTATAACTTCTTCGCAGACCTTTTCCTCCAGCCCTCAACGGCGATTTTGAACCGGTCTGGAATCGACCTTTTTTCTTCGCCGTGGGAATTGGTTTTTCTTGTTTTGAATAGCCTGATCTGGGGAGCCGCAATCGCGGCGCTGATTGTGACAGTTCGCCGATCAAGGCACGCTACCCCGCGTGCAGAGAGTGTTTAGCACATACCGCGACCCCGCCGAATTTCTAGAGCTTGTTGACGCAAACAGCGTTTGCGCTCACGACCAGGGACGAACCCGCTAGGACGTCATCGCGTAATCTCTAGCGCCTCTCGAATACCACCGCAACCTTATCCTCGTAAGCCACGCGCCAATCTTGCGGAACCTCGCGGAGCAGGTTCGCTAGTGTCGAGTCGGTGGGCAAGAGCGCCGTCCGAATCTGCCACTGTTCGAGCACGCTCTGCCATCCCGGCTCTGCCTGGGTCAGGATCAGGTACTGGCGAATCCGGTCCGAGCCATAGAGATCGTGACGGTCATCGATTACGACCTTCCGTTCGGGATACATCGGCCCGGGGTTCATTCGATAGATGAGATACCCGCCCCAAGCGTCGGTCGAGAAAACCGGCTCCGTGCTCGGGTGCTTCCCCTGCAATTCGCTCTGCAGGAAAGTAACCGCCGCGACCGGAACCTTCTGCGGATCAAATTGCGCATGAATCAACTGGCGCGAGCCGAGCCATCCACCTTGAAGACAAATCGCGAAGGCAAAGGCCACCGAGACAACCGGCCACAGGTGCCCCCGAAGCTGCATTTCCTGCGCGCCCATCCGATCGGAGAACTTTGAAATTCGGGCCGAGCCATTGCGCACCCATTGCCAGGCACCCGGCTTATCCGCCAGTGAAGCGAAGTTTTCCCATAGGATCGGCCCGGCCACCAGCACCAGCAGCATCGAAGAAACCGGAAGATTGCGCGACGAATAGAATCCCGCATACACGGCCAGCAGCACGACCAGCAGGTGACTGAGCCGCAGCCTCCTGCGCTCGCCCGAAAAACGATTGCCGGCAAATGCGATCAGCGTAAGCAGCAGGATGACCGCAAAACAGCGCTCGGCCCAACCGTGAAAATCAGGCGAGCGGAATTCGTCGATGCGGTTCATCAGGTAGCGATCGCTAAGATAGCGATAGATGTGCGCGTGCAGCCTCCAGCCAAATGGATTCACGAGCGTCGCCACCGCCGAAGCCAGCCAAGCCGCGGCCATGGCACGAGCCCGATGCGCGGCGCGAATCGCGGCAAACGGATCATTCTTCCGCGCGCGCACGCTCTCGACCGACGCCGCGAGGGTGTAGATTCCGAGCAGCGCTGTTCCAAAGATCCAGCCGCCATGCACGTTTACCCAAAGCAACATCGAGGCGGGAAAGAACCAGGGGATCCATCGCGGCAGGCTCGCGCGCTCCGGGCGTTCCCATCGTTCCCAATTTTCCAGCGCAACCCACCAGAGCAGAGTAAAAAGCCAGCTCACAATGTGCGGGCGCGCGTACAGATGAATCGTCGACGCGGCCAGCGCCAACAGCATCAGCACGATCGCCAGCGGCAGACCGGTCCCGCGCTTCAGCAGTTGCGAAAGCAATAGCGCGAAAATCGCAGCCACCAGCAAGGCGCACAACCAGACGACTCCGTTCAGTCCGCAAGCCTGGTGCAGGGCTCCGAGCAGTATGTCGTACAGCCACTCCCAGGCAAACCAGGGCTGACCTTGCATGGTGGAAGAAAACGGATCGGTGCGAGGAAGGGAGTGCGTCGCCAGAATCCGCTCGCCGGTTCGGATATGCCATCCGACATCCGGGTCGGCCAGCGGCCGATTCGACAAAGGCCCCGCCAGCAGCGACCAGAAAAGCAAAATGAAAATGATGTCGCGGACGGAAGGCAGGAGAAAACGCAGGGCTGACGAACTGGGCTGCGCCGGGGTCATCAAAGTTTGCAGAGCAAGGTGCGAAGAAGCAGTGTATGCGGAGGTCGGTCGGCGAAGCCAGCGGAATGATCCAGTTTTGCCTTCCAACCGCCGCGCATGATGCGCCATCCCCCCTGCCGATATAATTAACTTGTCGTGAAACGCGTCGTTGTCTTCGTCTTTCTGGTTTCGCTGCTTCTCTGCCCGTCGCTTCGCGCCCAGGACACTTCCGCCTTCGGCTCAACTGTGGACGGCCCTGTCGTTGCCGGCCGCATCGTTGTCGGTCGGACCATGGTCGTGATTCCCTTCGAGAATGCCTCTCCGACCCCAGGCCTGGAATGGCTCGGCGAATCCTTTCCCGAAACTTTCCACGAGCAACTCAATTCTCCGGTTCTGTACGTAGCCAGCCGTGACGAGCGACTCCGGGCCTATGATCGTCAGGGCATTCCGGCCGGTGTTCATGCCTCACGCGCCACTCTCTACCGCCTTGCCGAGCAGATGGATGTCGATTACGCCGTGCTCGGCTCCTATAGTTATGACGGCGCGCGCCTGACTGCAACCGCCCAGTTGCTCGACATGCGGGCTCAGAAACTCTCGCCCGCCGTCACGGAGTCCGGGTCACTGGCCGATCTCGGCAGCCTGCAATCCGCTCTCGCATGGGATTTGCTGCGCCTGATTCGCACCGAATTCTCCATGCCCAAGGACAAGTACATCGCGAGCGTGGCCCCCGCGCGCCTGGACGCCCAGGAAAATTACATTCGCGGCATACTGGCCGCTACTGCTGAAGAAAAAGTACAGCGCTATCGCGAAGCAGTCCGCCTTAATCCGGCTTACGCTCAAGCCTGGCTGGAACTGGGTGAGACTTACTACGCGCAGCGCGCTTACGAACCGGCGATTGCTGCCCTGAGTCAGGTTCAGCATTCTTCTTTAGTGTCAGGCGCAGTCGCTCGCGAGGCGAATTTCTATCTCGGTCTCGCTGCCTACGCTCATGGAGACTTCGCGAAATCCGAAAGCGCCTTTGCCTTCGTCGCCGCCCGCCTGCCTTTGGCCGAGGTTTATAACAACCTTGGAGTGGTCGCCGCTCACCGCGGCCACAGCCCGAAGACGGCCGCCGACTATTTCGAGCGAGCGATGCGGAACGATCCGAGCGATGCTGACTATCACTTCAACCTGGGAGTGGCGCTTACCCAGGCTGGCGATCGCGCTGGCGCGGCCCGTGAATTGCGCACGGCACTCGATCGTCGCCCGAACGATGCCGAGGCTAAAATGTTGCTCGACTCCCTGACGCCCACTGCTGGCAGTGGCGCTATCGTGCCGAGCAGCGCGGTGTCGAAGATCCCAATAGAGCGCATCAAGCGCAACTACGAGGAAGACGCCTTCCGCCAGATGACCATGCAAATGGGGAGCTGGGCTGAAGAGCGCTTTGCCCTATCCGACCCTCGCGCCCACGCTCGTTTTCACCTCGAACTCGGCAAAGAACTCCTGGCTCACGGATTCACTACCGAAGCCGAAGCCGAATTCCGCCACGCCGCTGCGATTGATCCCTCGAGCACTGCGCCGCTCACCGCCCTTGCCGAAGATTACGACGTTCGCGGCGACGCGCGCGAAGCCCGCGCCCAGGCCGAGGCTGCCCTCCGCATTCGCGAGTCGGCCGAGGCTTATCTGATTCTTGCGCGGCTCGATTTGAGAGAAAATAGAATGGAAGCGGCGGCCCAGAACATCAATCGGGCGCTGCAACTGGAACCCGGCAATCCCGCGGGCCAGGACCTGAAGCGCACCCTAGCAGCCAAGCTCGCGGAGAAAGCGCAGCCGCTGCCACAACCATGAAAACAGCTCTCAGCTCGAAGCTCGAAGCTCGCAGTGATCGTGTAGGGACGGGCGCCCTCGCCCGTCCAAGCCGAGCGAAGCTCGGCAGCTGCCCGTGCCCACGACAACTCTGGATGCGCCATGCCGCCTGCTGCTTCGCACTACTGTTTCTGTTCGCCGCCGCCTGCTCCGCCGACGTCTTGAGGATCGCGGTCAACGACGCCATTCAGCCCGTCACCGCCGAATTCATTGGCCGAGCACTGGATCTGGCCGCCGCGAACCACGACCAAGCTGTCCTGATCGAGATGAACACTCCCGGCGGACTGGTCGATTCGACGCGCGACATCATCGAAAAGATCGTGGCCTCGCCCGTGCCGGTCATCATTTACGTGATGCCCAGCGGCAGCCGCGCCGCATCGGCCGGCTTCTTCATCCTCGAATGCGCGGACGTTGCCGCTATGGCGCCGGGAACCAATACCGGCGCAGCGCATCCCGTCATCCTGGGCGGCGACAAAATGGACGACGTGATGAAGCAGAAAATGGAGAACGACGCCGCAGCCCTGATGCGCTCCGTCGTTGCCAAGCGCGGCCGCAACGTCGAACTGGCGGAGAGCGCTGTGCGCGAGTCGAAGTCCTTTACCGACCAGGAGGCGCTCGACAAGAAACTGATCGAATACATCGCGCCGAACGAGCAGGATCTGTTCCATCAATTGAGCGGGAAGAGCTTCAAGCGATTTAATGGCGAGACCGTCACGCTCAGCCTGGACAACCAACCGGTGCGCGACTACCGGATGACGCTCAAACAGCGCATTCTCTCCTACCTCATGGACCCGAACGTCGCGTTCATCCTGCTGGCCATCGGTGCGCTTGCGCTGTATGCCGAATTCAACCACCCCGGCGCGGTCATTCCTGGAACCGTGGGCGTGGTCTTCATCCTTCTGGCGGCGTTCGCCTTGAACCTGCTGCCCGTGCGCTTTGCGGCGATCGCCATGATCATCGGCGCCTTTGCGTTGTTCGCCGCGGAAGCCAAGTTCGCCAGCCATGGCGTGCTCACCGCTGGTGGGATTGTGCTTCTCACCCTCGGTGGCCTGTTTCTGGTTGACGCGCCCATCCCGGAAATGCGCGTTCGCCTAGTGACGGCGCTCGCCGTCAGCATCCCGCTCGGATTGATCACGGCTTTCCTGATGAGCATCGCCTTGCGCGCTCGCCGTCACAAAATTGTCACCGGCGAGCAAGGATTGATCGGCGAAATCGGGATTGCGCAAACCATGCTGGGGCCGTCCGGAAAAGTGTTCGTGCATGGCGAGACTTGGGACGCCTTCTCCGCAGTCCCCATTTCCGCCGGAGAACGCGTCGTCGTGCGCCAAGTCGATGGACTCACGCTGCGGGTCGATCCCGTAGCGGCGACAAAGCATGTGATGGCGTAAACATTGGAAATAAATTTTACTCGAAAATAGATTTTGCTTGGCCGGTCGGTTGTCGGGTCAACGCCGCTCCGCGAATGCCTTGATGTTCCCTGGTTAGTGCGTCCACCCCACCCCCCCTACCCCCCCTACCCCCCCCACCCCCATCTTAACGTTATTAGAATCATTGGGTTGGCGGGCTAGCTTTGTAAAGTATTCAGGAATCATGACTTACATGGAAAGTATTCCAGAATAAGGACTTAGCTCGACTGTCCCCACTTTTGGCGGCTTGTTTACTCCAAAGGTACTATCCGGCATCACAATTTTTCTATATCACGGCCCTTTAGAATCATATATTTAGCGGGAAATTCCTTTCAAATCTTTAAGTTTAAAGGGGTTATACGTAAAATATTCCGGAATAAGGAGTTAGCTTGTTGGGCTCACTCGCAGGATTTCGGCGGGGGGACTTGACAGCTGACTGCCTCAGCCTCGTGTTGTCAAAGAGCGCCGGCTAGTGGGGCTGGGGCGGCTCCGAGGGCCGTCTTGATTGACGGGCACACCTCGGCTCTGCCACAGGTCGATCTCCATTGTCGCCGATGGGCGGTTAGAAGTCTGTGATGGGTGGCCCGCGCGTTTGTGATGAAAAAGGGTAGAAGTCAGATTGCGGCGGTCAGCGGAAAATCCCAAGCGGTGGGCGCAGAATCCCGCTCACCGCAAAAAACGCGATGAGTGGGCTCCCGGCGTGACTTTTCACTTAGCCGAAATCTCGGCTTTAACCTCCGCTGTGATGTCATCCGCTCGTTGCTTGGTCCCGCATGGGTGAACCCAGCCGGCATCCCACCCGATATACTCGCCACTCTCGCCCGCATGATCGAAGATTTCTAGGCTATTGTTCGCACGAAGTACCGCGCGTCCTCCGCTCCCATAGCCGCCCATCGCATTCCGCGCTCTGAACGCGTAACACACGCTTACGTCGCCGTGCTTGTCGGGCTTCGTAGTGAACACTTTCACAAGCACGAAGGAGTCAGGGTCGTTCATGCGGTCATGAATGCGACTAACTGCATCCGCCGCGCGTTTGATAACTTCGGTTTGTGCGAACGCCGCACCTGACAGCGTGATGGCGAGAATCAAAGTGAAGAGTTTTTTCATAGAATCTCCTTTTCGGTCGTGTCGAAGGTTGCGTGACAAAAGAGCTACTGAAGGTCGGACGCCGCTTCATACATTCGGCTCTGCCATTCCTTCGGCGCGTTGATGCGCGGAAGGTGTGCATAGCTTTTGTGCAAAATTACGCTAATGGAGCAGAGCGCCCCATCTGCTGGACAAAGGTCAGCTTCTTTGGCGAGCCGCTTAACCGCTGCTTCCATTCGTGGCTTGAACTCTTTCAGGGCGTCACGTTTGTCGGCTGCCGACGCGCTTGTGCTATACATCAAATCTCGGAGTGCGGCGGTCTCTTTGCTCCATTCATCCTTAATAAGGTCGTGCTCTTCCCACGTCATTTGTACGTCTCCTTTTCGTGTATGTCGGCGATGAGCGGGCGGGTGGCCCGCCCTTCGGTCTTGATTTCCTCTCCGATAACACGACTGTGGGTGCCCCGTCCTTGCGTCTTTTGCAAGGGCGGGACGCGATGCTGTCGATACGACATGTGTTCGTCCATTGTGTGAATACTCCAACTCCCACCCTGCGCTAGTTGTGACAGCAAGATCAAAAGCTGGGCCACCCGCCTATTTCATGTGCGGATTTGGTACAACGTGGAACGCGTGGATCTTGCACTGCGGACATCCCGGTCCAAATTCGACCCAGATGATATGAACTAATCTATTATCAACATCCCAACACCGTGAACAGCAGGCTCCGCTTTCCCCTTCACGGTAAACGAAATCACCCTCCCTGAAGACTTCTCCGGTCAGCACCAGCTGTGCCTCAAGCTGCTTCACTTTGCTCTCAAGTTCTTCCGCATGTTTGCGGAGTTCGAGATTCCTGCCGCTAATCTCAAGGGCTTCGATGTTCGCCTTTGTCGCAGCCTGCACCAGCTCAGGGTTGGCGATCTTTGTAGCCAGCTTCACAACCTCTAGGGAAGTTTCGACTAAGCCCACGATGTCCTCTCCGGTGCACCCATGATAGCCCGTCTGGCCTTCACTTCGGGAGCCAGAGTAGTAAATAACCTAGCTGCGATGCCGATTGAGACAATCAAAGTTGTTGGCTTTGCCTGCTCTGGCAACTCGCTAAACACAATTGCATCGGCCAAGACCGGTTCAATGGCTGGCGATTCTCAAAAGCATACTAGAAGCACTCATTGAAGTAGTCGGAGCATTCGAGCATCTTGCTCTGAGAATCTTCTTCATGGCGGAAGTGTTTCTGTACCTTTTGAGACATCGCTAGCCGCTAGCAATTCAAGATCACGGCTCGGCAAAATTCTTATTTGCCAGTCTAATGTTGTGGTGTGTCTACTGGGGCGGAGCCACACCGCTGCGGCGCTATAGGTGTTTATTGACACCTGTTGGTGCCAAAGCGGACTATAGTCACGAGCGAGGGAACAAGACCATGCTCAAGGCAATCCTCCTGCTGTCCCTCTTTGTTCTGCTAGACAGTGATGACTGCGACCCACAGAAGCAGGGTGCAAAAATCCGCTCGCTGGAAGCAGATGTAAAGCAACTCAAAGCTGATGTGATCGAACTGAAGCAGAAGCAGAAAGCGACGCCGGAACACCATTACGAGTTGCGCAACGGGGGCTTCAGGACGTTCCGCTTTGATCCAGCGACGGGCGACACCTGTATTAAACTCACTACTCCCGCCGATTGGAAACGCAAGGAGACTAAGTCCCAAAGCTGCGATTGTGTAGACCTGAGGGAGCAGTACCTCGAGATGCCAAGAAACACCGAAGACGAACGACAGGCAGCACAGAATCTCTATAATCTTGTGGTAAAAGACGCTTGTGGGAGCTAAAGGTTATTGGCGCTGAGGGTGTAAATAAAACTGTGTAAACGGCCATGGGAAGAAGAAAATAGGAGGACCCCATGGCAATCGACAAGAAGTTAATCGACCAACTGCTGACCAACTACAAGAAGCCCGAGGATATCATCGGGG